>ERZ773180.35-NODE-35-length-129900-cov-5.894959_pt1 | contig 129900 bp, 105 predicted proteins | sample MGYA00511080_ERZ773180 | MGnify/ENA primary metagenome ERZ773180 (study PRJEB29015, sample SAMEA2738175) | human oral metagenome | biome: human oral; feature: human-associated habitat; material: saliva | place: China | collected 2178 ... | reverse complement strand
ACTTGCATGTGTTAAGCCTATCGCTAGCGTTCATCCTGAGCCAGGATCAAACTCTCCATTGTTATTTTTGTTTTGTTATAATCCTTCTTTGTGACTCCTTGGATGTCCTTGTCCTTATTATTGGTAGCACCTTATTCAGAGTTCTCTTTAGATCGGGTCGCCTTTTAAAACGTTCAATCTTACCTCGTATTCGTTCCCACGCACGCATTCCTCGTTACCAAGAAATTCGTGGCGTGCACTACACAATTTGTTATATATCAAGCTTCTCAAAGATCTCGTTATCTCGCCCCTCCTCCCGTAATCCAACCCCGTAGGAGCTGAACCCGTTCGTGAAGCGAACGTGACTGCAAAGGTACAAAAATTATTTTGACTTCTGCAATACTTCGAGGAAAAATCTCTTTCATCCTCATCGCAACCGAGCCTTATTTAGCGGAAGCTCGCTTGCCCCCTTGCCTCGTTTGCGTTTGCAAAGGTAATACTTTTATTCTGACCTGACCAAATTTATCCCTAATCTTCTGATGTTAAGAAACATTACACAGCTATATCTCAACAACTTACAGAGGAAAATTTCTTGCCACGATGTAGATACAGAGCAAATTTTGAGGGGTTCTACTTCTTCACGAAGCGCACAGCGACCATTTTGGCGATTGCTGTTTTCTCTTCTCCAGCCCACAATTCCATCTCCAAAATGGCCTTGCGATCTGTCACCTCCAGAGGACGGGCCACCACCTTTAGAACACAATTCATCGGAGTCGGGCGTAGATAATCCACTTCCAAGTGCGCCGTAACAAAGCGATCCAAGGTCTCACGACTTAGAGGGATCTGATGCGCTGCCAGATAAAACCCGGCCGCCGAAGCCGTACCATGACAATCGAAAAGCATGGCAATAAACCCTCCATACAGATTCGAGGGCACCCCTCCCGTGTAAACATCCGGCGGCGTGGTGGTACAAGTAGCAGAAGCGCCATCGGGAGCCATGTAACTACGGAGATGCAACCCCGAAGGATGCGCCTGCCCACACCCCCAGCAGTGACTAAACTCGGGGGCGTAATACTCTTGGATTGGCAATGATTGCGTCATATATTACTATATATAATAGGTGTACGATTATTTACAACGGATAAAATTCGCCTGCTGGGTGACGGTCACATCAGAAGGCTTAGCCCCTTCTCCCCGAAGGATGAGATGCGATCGCTCAGAAAGCGTAACCGAATAGGTCTTATCCACCTTCCACTCCGCCTGAGCATCGTGACTCAGGAGCACCTTGATACTCTCGGCAACAAACTTCTCAGCATGCACCTTGCTACGCCCCGACAAGGAACAATCCACCCGATCCGCCAGACCGGAAAAGTACGCCACCCCAGAGCCCGCCATAGAGAGATTCGTCTCCGACGTAAGGGCATCATACTTTAACCGACCATTCCCCACCGTCTGAACGGAAAGGGTCTTTGAACGGAAACGCCCAGAGCTCTTAAACTCACCGGAAAGCCGAATAGAGGCCACTTCTCCCTCCACCTGCAAGCCTTTGAGGCGAGAAGAGTGCTGTACGAGCGTAAAATGATCTACCTCATTCACCCCCTGAGCCGTGAGCGAACTATCACTCAATAGCGTAATAGAGGGGAGGAAAGGAACCGACAAATACAATGTAACCCTCCGCGGGAGCTCGGTCAACAAACCATCGGGAGAAAGGTAAACACGAAGCAACCCCTCATGAAGGGTATAGTTAACCTCATCGAAAATGGCAGAATGCCCTTCCATCACGAGCCCTTCAGACAAACCAAAACTCAGCTCCACATCGAAGCCCGAACCGACCTCAAGGGATTGAATCGGCGCCGACAAGTCAATCGTGCGCTTTTCAAGAGCAACCTGCCGCCTGCGGTGCATCCAACCCAAAAGGCCACCACCCAAAGTCGCGAGTCCGACCCCTACTGCCGCCCAGATAGTAGGCGCACTTTTCTTTGCCGTATGCCCTCCAAGGGAATCTTTTTTCGAATCTAGCGAATCCATAATCTATCACTCTAGAGTGCCTCAAAGCACGTTAATTTAGGATTCAAAAGTACTTCTTTTTGGGCGAATAACGCATCCTGCTCCCTCTAACGAAGGCAGACTCGCCGCCCCTCTAGGCCTGTAGGATTATCCGCTGGTAGGCAAGGCGAGGGGCTCCATCCGGCAGAAAAATTGTACCACACGGAACAAAGCCCAAAGAGAGAAAGAGGTGCTGCATCACAAGGTTTTGCGCATGGGTATCCACACGCAGATTGCGAGAGCGCTGTGAGCACCAATCAAAAACAAAACGAGCGATCCCCCTCTCTCGCCCCGAAGAGGCCAAGCGATGTATCACTCCGTAGGGCTCCTCATTGAGCCACGCTCCCTCTATTATAATATAGGTAGGGTCCTCCCCCTCTACAAAAACGAAGGTGGCAACAACCTCATCACTCTGATCGACAACCACATAACTAACGCCTCGAGCTATATCCTCTCGAAGCAGGGCGGAGGAGGGATAGCCCGAGTCGCCCCACTGATGCGGATTACCCAACGATGCCATGTAGGCACGTGCTCGCTCATAGATAGCCAGCATGCAAGAAAGATCCGACTCGAGGGAATGACGCACTGAAAGGGACATCCGAAAAACAACTAGCCAATAACAGACGCAAAGGTAGGCTAATTCTCGACAGAAATACAGCTGATTTTCAGAAAAATATCACCCAGTATTCCCCCATGATTCTAGCCGGGAAACATTTTATTGCTGCCCTAAAACGAAAAAAGAACAGGGCAGCGTTTTTCCTCCGTTTCACAGCCCTTCTCGCCGATCTTTACTAGGAAAAATGCCCCTTTGACAGAATCCAACGAGGAAGAAAAGTTGTAATCCGTTGGCAGTAAAGCGAGAAAGGAATCGCCAACCCGGCAAGAGAGAAGCGACCATACAAGCCTGCCACTATTGCCACTCCCCACAAAAAGAGTACCTTTGCTCTGTGATAATGAAAACTAGTTTTGCGTATCCAGTATGACAAGAGAACCCAACGAGCAAGTAGAAGCCATCCGCAAGGACCTTCGCTACCTTCAGCTTTTGTCCAATAGTTTCCCGACATCAGCCGAGGCTTCCACCGAGATTATCAATCTCGAAGCCATCCTCAACCTGCCCAAGGGCACAGAGCATTTCCTCGCCGATGTACACGGAGAATACGAAGCATTCAACCACGTGCTCAAGAATGCCTCGGGGAGTATCCTACGCAAAGTACGCGAACTATTTGGCCACCAACTGCAGGAGCGCGAGATGGCAGAATTGGCCACTCTTATATACTATCCTGCGGAGAAGCTAGAGCGCTGCAAGAAGGAGCTATCCAACCTCGATGAGTGGTATCGCCTCACCTTGATACGCCTTGTGAAAGTGTGCCGCAAGATGGGAGAGAAATACACTCGCTCTAAGGTACGCAAGTCCCTCCCCCAGAAGTATAGCTACATCATACAAGAGCTATTACACGAAGATGGGATTAACCCCAACAAAAGTGCCTACATCGCTAGTATCTTCGACACTATCATAGCCACAAACTGTGCCGACGACTTTATCATAGCCATCAGCACCACCATCAAGCGTCTTGCCATCGATAGGCTCCACCTCGTAGGGGATATATTTGATAGAGGCCCCGGTGCTCAGCATATCATGGACACCGTAATGCACTACCATAATGTGGACGTGCAATGGGGTAACCACGACATGCTTTGGATGGGAGCAGCGGCCGGCAACCTGGCTTGTATGGCCAATGTAATCCGTATTGCCCTACGGTATGCCAACCTCGACACCATTGAGGATGGCTACAACATCAACCTTCTCCCCCTGGCTCGCTTCGCCATGGACACCTATGCGGACGACCCTTGCGACTGCTTCAAACCCAAGATGGGCGACTCCGACGCAAGCTACGACGAGAAGAGTGTCTACCTCATCAGCCAGATGCACAAGGCCATTGCCGTAATTCAATTTAAGCTGGAGCACGCTCTGATCGCAGCGCATCCCGAGTATAAGATGGAGGATCGCGACCTCTTTGATAAGATCAACTGGGAAGAGGGATCGCTCGATCTTACCCATACAGCCCCCAATGGAGGGTATGGCCATCACCCGATGCTGGATATGAACTTCCCCACGGTGAACCACGACAACCCCTTCGAACTAACCCCTGAAGAGGCCTCTGTAGTAGAGCAATTGAGACTCTCTTTTGCCCATAGTATCAAGCTACACGAGCATATTCGTACCCTCTACAAAATCGGGAGCATGTACCTCGTATGCAATGGCAACCTACTCTACCACGCCTCAATGCCCCTCGACAAAGAGGGTATGCTCAAAGAGGTACACGTGGGCAGTGGTACCTACAAGGGTAAAGCCCTACTGCAGAAAATCGATACGGTAGTACGTGACGCCTACCAAGCCCCCGAGAGCAGTGACCGCAAACAAAAATCGGTGGACTATATGTGGTACCTGTGGTGTGGACCCGACTCTCCCCTCTTCGATAAGAGTGCCATGACTACCTTCGAACGTTACTTTATCAAGGATAAGGATACCCACAAAGAGCACAAAGGCTACTACTATAAGTACCGCGATGATGCTCAGGCCATCACACGCATTCTTGCAGACTTTGGCTTAGAAGGTCCCGATTGCCACGTAATCAATGGGCACGTACCCGTCAAGGCCGTAAAGGGAGAAAAGCCCCTTATGGCAGGTGGGAAGCTCCTTGTAATCGATGGCGGATTCAGCCGCGCCTACCAGTCGAGCACCGGTATTGCAGGATACACCCTCACGTTCAACTCTAGAGGCTTGCAGCTTGTACAGCACGAACCATTTAGCAGCAAACGTGAAGCGATTGAGAACCTTGACGACATCAGAAGTGTTACTGTAGTGACGGAGCCTACCTCGCACCGAATACTCGTTGCAGACACGGATATGGGCAAGGTGCTTCGTGAGCAGGTCAACAATCTCAAGCAACTCCTTGAGGCTTACCAATTGGGGCTGATCAAGGAACGCGAGTCCAAGTAAATAGAAAACAGACAGAGTACAAACTAGCACTTCCTTATTGATGCGTCAAAAAATAAGAAAGATCCTATGGATTGTATTCGGCTCTTTTTGGGCTTTTGTCTTGCTGCTATTCCTACTTATATGGTTTGGCATCATTGGCTACATGCCCCCTGTAGAGCAATTACAGAATCCCATAGATAAATATGCATCGCAGCTGATCTCGGCAGACGGTGTCACCCTAGGGTCTTATGCCCGTAACGGCAATAACCGCATATATTCGTCGTACCAAGAGCTATCGCCCGACCTCGTGCGAGCCTTGATAGCGGTAGAAGACATTCGCTTCGAAGACCACTCCGGGATTGATGCCCGAGGCTTGCTCCGTGCTATTGTTAAGCGCGGGATACTAAGACAAAAAGGCAGCGGTGGTGGTAGTACCATCACGCAGCAGCTTGCCAAGCAGCTCTACTCCCCCAAGGCAGACAACGTAATCGAGCGACTTCTACAAAAGCCTATCGAATGGGTTATTGCCGTCAAACTAGAGCGTTACTACACTAAAGAGGAGATCATCTGCATGTATCTCAATCAGTTCGACTTCCTCTACAATGCAGTGGGTATTCGCTCGGCAGCAGAGACCTATTTTAGCAAAAAGCCCAGCGAGCTCAACCTACAGGAGAGTGCCATGCTGGTGGGGATGTGTAAGAACCCGGCGGTCTTCAACCCCATCCTTCACAACGACAAGGACTGGGCATTAGAGCGCCGGAATGTAGTGCTCAAACAGATGGCCAAAGCGGGCTTCCTCACAGAGGCCGAAGCCGACTCTGTAGCAGCCCTCCCTCTTGTAACACGCTTCCACAAAGCGCAGCACAACGAGGGTCTCGCTCCCTACTTCCGAGAGTTCATCCGACTGATACTCACGGCCCAAAAGCCGGACAAGAGCAACTACAACGAGTGGTCCATAGGACAGTATGTTGCCGATAGCACCGCTTGGGAAAACGACCCCCTCTACGGATGGTGCGAAAAGACCCAAAAGGCAAACGGCAAGAACTACGACCTCTATGCAGACGGGCTGAAAATCTATTGTACCATAGATAGCCGCATGCAACGCTATGCCGAAGAAGCCATTCGCGAGCACCTAGGTGGCTTCTTGCAACCCGCCTTTGACCAAGAGAAAAAGGGCTCCAAGTCCGCCCCCTATTCTTCACGAGTTTCTGCAGCCGACCGGGAAGCAATGATTCTACGCGCCATGAAGCAGTCCGATCGTTGGTACCAAATGAAGCAAGAGGGGGCGAGTGACAAAGAGATACTCGCAGCCTTCGATCAGAAGAGAAAGATGCAGGTTTGGTCTTGGGATGGCATGATAGATAAGACCATGTCTCCCCGCGACTCGATCCTCTACTATAAGGGGCTATTGCGCTCCGCCTTTATGGCAATGAACCCCTCGAATGGGCATGTACTTGCCTATGTGGGTGGGATTGACTTCCGCACCTTCAAGTACGATATGGTCAATCAGGGGCGCAGGCAGGTCGGTTCGACCATCAAACCCTTCCTCTACTCGCTCTTGATGTCAGAAGGGATGTCTCCCTGCGACATGGTACTCCACAACCCCGTAACTCTCTACGACGGCAATGGACGTGCCTGGACGCCCCGAAGCGGAGGTGCCCGCCGCCAAGGCGAGATGGTTTCGATCCGTTGGGGTTTGCAAAACTCCTCCAACTGGGTTACGGCTTATCTCATGGGGCAAACCTCGCCCGTTACCTTCGTACGTCTACTCAAATCGTACGGCATTACGGGCCATATTGACCCGGTAGTGTCGTTGGCCGCAGGTACTCCCGACGTTTGTCTTGCCGAGATGGTAAGTGCCTATACCACATTTGTATCGCAAGGGATACGTGTGAGCCCGCTCTACGTTACCCGCATCGAAGACCAATTTGGTAATACAATCGAAAGCTTTGCCCCCCGCATGACCGAGGTTCTCAACGAAGAGACCTCCCTAAAGATGCTGGATATGCTGCAAGCTGTAGTGAATGGCGGTACCGGTGGGCGCCTAAGAAGCCGCTACGGCCTGGAGCTGCCACTTGGTGGTAAGACAGGGACAACGCAAAACAATAGCGACAGCTGGTTTATTGGATTCTCTCCCGAGATCGTAGCCGGGTGCTGGGTAGGTGGCGAAGACCGCTCTATCCACTTCAACTCCACCTCCATCGGACAAGGAGCTGCTGCTGCGCTTCCTATCTTTGCCAAGTTCATCAAGAAGGTCTATAGCGATAGGACTATAGGTTACTCCCGCGACAAGAAGTTCAACATCCCCCAAGGCTATAATCCATGCGGCTCTGCCGGTGGCGGCAACGAAGGCGAAGCCGGCTGGTGGGATGGCGAAGGTGGCGACACCGATACAGAAGGTGCCGGCAACACCTCATCCCAGAGTGGCACCCGAGAAGGGACCTCTCCGCCCTCCAACTAATCCCAACGAAATTAAGAAGACAAAAGATTATAAGAATACGCTAAACTAACAAAGAAGCACAGATGGAAAAAAAACGAGTTTATTCCTTTGGTGATGGTAAGGCCGAGGGACGTGCTGACATGAGGAATCTGCTTGGTGGTAAAGGTGCCAACCTCGCAGAGATGAACCTAATCGGGGTACCTGTTCCTCCAGGTTTTACAATTACCACTGACGTATGTAGCGAATACTACTCAATTGGTGGAGAAGAGGTACGCAACCTCCTCAATGACGAAGTAAAGTCTGCAATCAAGGGTATCGAAACCCTTATGAGTCATAACTTTGGTGATCCCTCAAACCCATTGCTCGTGTCGGTTCGTTCCGGAGCTCGTGCATCCATGCCCGGGATGATGGACACCATCCTCAACCTTGGTCTCAATGACGAAGTAGTAGCCGGCCTCAGCAAAAAAACCGGCAACGAGCGTTTCGCTTGGGACTCTTACCGCCGTTTCGTACAAATGTACGGTGACGTGGTACTTGGCATGAAGCCTGCCGAAAAGACCGAACAGGATCCTTTCGAAGCCATTATTGAGCAGGTAAAAGAAGAAGCCGGAGTAAAACTCGACAACGAACTCTCGGTAGAAAACCTCAAAGACCTCGTAGTTCGCTTCAAAAAAGCAGTATACGAGCGTACCGGTAAGGACTTCCCCGCAGACCCCTATGAGCAACTATGGGGTGCCATTATGGCGGTATTCAACTCATGGATGAACGAGCGCGCAATCCTCTACCGCAAGATGGAAGGTATCCCTGCTGAGTGGGGAACCGCTGTAACCGTACAAGCTATGGTATTCGGGAACATGGGCAATACCTCAGCTACAGGGGTATGCTTCTCTCGCGATGCCGGTAACGGAGAAAACCTCTTCAACGGAGAGTACCTTATCAATGCACAAGGAGAAGACGTAGTAGCCGGTATCCGTACTCCTCAACAAATCACCAAGATTGGTTCACAACGTTGGGCAGAACGCGGAGGCATTAGCGAAGCAGATCGTGCTGCTAAGTACCCCTCTATGGAGGAATGCATGCCCGAGATTTATGCCGAGCTCAACGCCATCCAACAAAAGCTAGAAGACCACTACTCTGATATGCAGGATATGGAGTTTACCGTACAAGAAGGCAAACTCTGGCTCCTCCAAACACGTAATGGTAAGCGCACCGGTAGCGCAATGGTTAAGATTGCTTGTGACCTACTCCGCGAAGGTAAGATCACAGAAGAGCAAGCCATCATGCGTATCGAACCCAACAAACTCGATGAGCTACTCCACCCCGTATTCGATAAGGAAGCGCTAAAGAAGGCCCAACTCCTCACGAAGGGTCTCCCTGCATCTCCCGGTGCTGCAACGGGACAAATTGTATTCTTTGCCGACGACGCCGCTGCTTGGAACGCAGAAGGCAAGAAAGTAATCATCGTACGCCAAGAGACTTCTCCCGAAGACCTCGAAGGTATGACAGCCTCTCAAGGTATCCTCACCACACGTGGGGGTATGACCTCTCACGCTGCCGTAGTGGCTCGTGGTATGGGTAAGTGCTGTATCACCGGTGCCGGCGAAATGATGGTGAACATGGTAGAGCGCACGCTTACTATCGGTAAGACCGTTCTCCACGAAGGCGATAAGATCTCTATCAATGGTAGTACGGGTGAAGTATTCCTCGGCGAAGTTGCTACGGTTGCTGCCGAAATGGACGATGACTTCCGCACCTTGATGACGCTTGCCGATAAGCACGCACGCCTCCAAGTTCGCACCAATGCAGACACTCCTCGCGACGCTGCAACGGCTCGCAACTTTGGTGCCGTAGGTATCGGTCTCTGCCGTACAGAGCACATGTTCTTCGAAGCAGAAAAGATCAAAGCCATGCGTGAGATGATCCTCTCCGAAGACGAAGAGGGTCGTGTAAAAGCCCTCGAAAAGATCTTGCCTTACCAGCGTAAAGACTTTTATGAGATCTTCAAAGTAATGCAAGGCTTGCCCGTGACGGTACGTCTTCTCGACCCCCCTCTCCATGAGTTTGTTCCCCACGACGTAAAGCAACAGAAAGAGATGGCAGAAGCTATGGGTATCGATCTTGCGACCCTCACAGCTCGCATCGAAAAGCTCAACGAGCAAAACCCAATGCTCGGGCACCGTGGTTGCCGTCTCGGTAATACCTTCCCCGAAATTACTCGCATGCAGACGCGTGCCATCCTCGGGGCTTGCTGCCAACTCCAGAAGGAGGGTATTGAAACTCATCCCGAGATCATGGTACCTCTCGTTGGTATCCTCTACGAGTTCAAGCAACAAGAGGAAGTAATCCGCGCTACAGCAGAAAAGGTATTTGAAGAAGAGGGTGTACGCCTCGACTTTAAGGTAGGTACGATGATTGAGATCCCTCGTGCGGCTCTCACCGCAGACCGCATCGCCTCGTCGGCTGAGTTCTTCTCGTTTGGTACGAACGACCTTACGCAGATGACCTTCGGGTACTCTCGCGACGACATCGCCAGCTTCTTGCCTCACTACCTCGAGCAGAAGATCCTAAAGGTCGACCCCTTCCAAGTACTCGACCAGAAGGGTGTGGGACAACTCATCAGCATGGCAACCGAGCGTGGTCGTGCCATCCGTCCCGACCTCAAAGTGGGTATCTGCGGCGAGCATGGTGGTGAACCCTCGTCCGTTAAGTTCTGCCACCGTGTAGGGCTCAACTACGTATCTTGCTCACCCTTCCGTGTGCCCATCGCACGCGTAGCTGCTGCACAAGCTGCTATCGAAGAGCGCAAGTAATCTAGCGAACTAGATACAATCCCAATAAAGGGATACCTGAGAGATGAAAATCTTTTGGGTATCCCTTTTTGTTTTACCGGTGAGAAAAACTTGGGAACGTGGCCTATAAGTCCTGAGAAACCAGCCTCCACCCTCAGAAAAACCACCCGGACTTACACGTTATCGGAAGCCGAAGAGGAGCACCCTCACACCCATACGCATTCGACTCCACCCCACCTCACACGAATAAGGATAGTTTGTTTGGGACTATAGCTGTGCGATAAGGATTTATCGGTTAGGATAATAGAAAGGGCTGGCTTCTCCCCCGGAGAAGTCAGCCCTTTTGCCAAGCCCTTAGGAGATCTTCCTTTGGGGGCGGATATGGGTTACCAGCCTTTGTTGTAGCCGTAGCGGAAGTCGAGCTCTTTGCGCAGTAGGTCTCGCACTTCGTTCTCCGAAGATGAGAACGAGAAGATATCGCTCATCTTTATGCAATTCTCAATATCAAACACCTGACTAGCTAAGACACGAGCGACCACCAATCTAGAGCTATCGAAGGTGGGCACGGAGCAGAGGTCTTTGAATTGCTGAGCCGTCACCCCGGCATCGATAGGATAGAGTGCCATCACCTTTTCCACATCCGACTTGAAATTAGCCCTCTTGAGCTCTTCTCGCAACGCCTGATAGGCCTGCTGAGCGATGGGACGCAACCGATATCCTTTGGAGTTGGTCACAAAGGGGTAGTCTCTATTGGGGTGACCATAATCGTCTCTATCACCCGGGTAAACGTTGTCTCGAGAGATATACCTCTCGGCATCAATGTACTCTGTACCATAGCCCGAGAAGTAAAAATTGCGGTCGTATATAACTCGCTGCCTTGGGCGGAGTCGCTCCAGGGCCATCTCTATTCGCACTCGATAGTTACCCCTAGGCAAAGCCACATAGCAACTATAGGTAGGGTTGCAAACCTGAGTATTGTCTACGTAAACAACGATAGGGACACTCCTTGCTTCGATAGAGATCCCCGCGAGACTTTGTGCAGAAAGCGTTGTTGCCAAAGCGAATGTAAGCAACAAGGATAGGAAGAGAGAATAACGTTTCATAGAGGGTTCGTTTTATTCGTACTTTTCCCAAAGGTAAAACATTCTCCCCAAAAACCGTCCTCCCCTCCGCAGCGCACGCAATGAAATAAAAGGAGAGCCCCGATGGATGCCTTCTTATAAAGGAGGGGATTATCCCCCAAGAAAGGAGCACAACACAGCACGAAACAACACAAGGCAGCACAACGCGGCACATTTTGGGCGAGGCTATTGCAAGAGGCAAAATCTCGCTTTACCTTTGCAATGCAATCCACGAGAGAGGGCACTCTCTAGCACCAGTGGGAATAAGAGCAACAAGCGACTCTAGAGAAGGCTCCCCCCTACCTACATTCTATTTTGTGTGGGAGAGGTGAGATCAAGAGGCTTTGACAAAAGGATGCCGGCTTACCCCAATCAAAGACTCATTCTTTAGTACTACGCCTACTCCATCCCCCAGGCCCCCTCCACGAGGAGAGCAAAAACATTTTATTAACTATTTATTCCGACAAAAATTATGTCTGTAAATTATCGTGTGGTCCGTCGAACCCTTAACTTCGACAAAGCGAATCCCAAAGAGGTTGTTGTCGCTCAAACCGAACCGCGTGCCACTACCGGCCTCGAAGATCTTATCACACTCATCGGTCAGATTTCTGCCATCTCCCGAGGCGACGTACTCAGCGTTATCAGCACACTCACGCGCCTCATTGCCGACGAACTGGCCAAGGGCAATATCGTCGAAATAGGAGAATTGGGGCGCCTTCGCTTCAACATGCGTAGTAAGGCCGCCAAGAGCGTCAAGGAGTTTACGCACAACAATATTCTCCCCCCTACGCTGCACTTCTTGCCCGGTATGCTGCTCAAAGATGCACGCCGCCGCATCCGCTTCACCCTTGCTGACGAAAAGGGGAAAACTGCAGAGGGTAAAGGGAAACCCGTAACGCCTCCCAATAGCGGTAGTGGTAGCGGTACCTCCTCAAGTGGCGAAGGGAACGAATAAACTCTAACCTTACTCTAGTCAACTCTAACTAAGAGGGGGCAAAGGTCGGCTTCTCCCCACGCATAGGGACTCCACTTTTGCCCCCATTCTTTCATTCTCGCCCCCTTCTCTCGTAACAAAACATGGAAACTCTACGAGGAGGGGACACTATACTCCATTAAAAACGACAACACGTATATGAATGTACAATATATTGTAGTGCATTGCTCTGCCACGCGCATCGATCGCCCCTACAAGGTGGAGCAGTTGGAACGCGATCACCGAGCTCGGGGTATGCGCTCTGCCGGTTATCATTTCTACATCCCGAGAGATGGTATTATCATTCCCCTACGCCCCCTCAACGTAGTGGGGGCGCACGCCCGAGGTTATAACCGCAAAAGCATTGGGGTATGCTACGAGGGAGGATTGCTCAGCGACGGCACCCCTAGCGATACGCGCACCCTAGAGCAGCGAGGAGCCCTGGTAGTACTCCTAAGGATGCTGCGCAGATGTTACCCCCAAGCGCGCATCGTGGGGCATCGAGATCTTAGTCCCGACCTCAATGGAGACGGCAAGATTTCGCCCAACGAATGGACCAAACTATGCCCTTGTTTCGATGCGAAGGAGGCGTATGATCAGCTATGAACCGACTCTCTTTCCAGCTTTGGTATGCCGCCATCACCACCCTGCTGGGTGTTGTATTGCTTTTCTGTTCTTTTTATGCACCTCCCGAAGGGGAGATCTCGCCTACCGTAATGGTGGCCTTTGGTGAGATCTGTACCTTTGCCGGAGCCTTGATGGGATTGGATTATAAATGGCGCAATCGAGACCCTAAAGAGTAGGGAGACAAAGGCCCCATTTTATACACGAGACGACCCTTCCATACCCTCTATATAGGGTGTAGAAGGGTCTCTATCTATCCCTCGAAACGCCCTATTTCGCCCGCATAATATACTTACGAAAAAGGGGGAACAAAGCTCCCAAATATTACTACCTTTGCCTCGGAACTCTCGCCAAGGCGAGCTCCGAAGAGGAGACGAGATTTATAGACACCATCCCACCTCTTCGGGCAAGGCTGTAACCTAGCCTAAGGCTCTCACGGGGAGGCAGAGGCCCACTCCGATTATATAAAGAGGTGATCTTTTTCTCTGAGAGAGAGAGACATCCACCCCAAGACCTCCCTACCCCGATGGGGCAACCCCGATGGGAGAGAGAGGCCACAACAAGCCATTTATTTATACTCTTCTGCCCGCAATCCACTCCAAGGATATGGGAAGAGAAAGAAGAGTACGTGTATATATTTTATTATCTATTTATGATGAATTGGAAGATCGGGAAACCGAACAAACAAGAGGAACTATGCTACAGCATAGAAGCTCGCCCCTATGCCACCCAAGAGGTGGCCCTCAAATGGTTTAGCATCGAAGGCAACATCACCAGCAACCCCAAGCAGAATGCCGTGCGCAATATGCGCAACTACATCAAAAGACATCGCGACCTGCAAGAAGCCCTTGCCCGTGAGGGGTACCGCTCCTATATGCGCAGCCTGTCTCCCGTATTGGTACAGATCATTGTGGCTCATCGCTCCAAAATGAAAGTGATCATAAGCCCAATCGGTTTGGAGCACAGTTAGATTCGCCTTCACAAGGGAATAGAGAGGGCACTCTCATTGGCAAGAAATTGCTACCTTTGCACATGGAGTATTCCTCTCATAAATTAAAAGAGATTCGAAGTAATAAAAAGCAATGACAGACGATTCGTTACCGCCGCAAACTTCAGACGATAAGTCGCCCATCGGCATCCAGTGCAGCGACCCAATAAGGCGAGAGAGCGTCTATCATGCTATTACGCTCGCCTCATTATAGATAGGAGGAGAACTAAGGGCTATCCCAAGCGAAAGCCCACCTGCAGAAGCGCCCTCCCCCGGCAAAGATTCTATAATTAGGGCTCCGAGCCTGCCTGATGCCCTGCCCTATAAGAGCGGCAAAAGTGGCATTTATTCTTATCGTCTACGCACTTACGACAAAAAACGTGCATCCTTTCTTACGAAAAAAAAAGACTATGCGTAGATACTTTTACCCCGAAAAAGGCTTTGTTGAGACCGACACCCTACATGAGGGTTGCTGGATGAAAGTGGTAAGCCCCACAACAGAAGACCTCGACTTCTTGACCAACGATTTGGAAATCCCCGAGTCGTTTATTGCCGACATTGCCGACGCCGACGAGCGTCCTCGTACGGAAGAAGAAGAGGGCTGGAACCTAACTATTGTGCGTATCCCCATCGTGGCGTCCGACTCTGCCACGCCCTATACCACTATCCCCATCGGTATTATTTACTCCCCCGAGCGGCACATTATGGTAACAGTATGCTACCATCGCACGCAGTTAATGCCCGACTTTATCGGGCACAACCGACGCAAAAAGATTGTGGTAATGAGCGAGACCGATTTCATCTTCCGCCTCGTACACAGCTCGGCCGTGTGGTTCCTAAAGTACCTCAAGCAGATAAGTTCGCTTATCATGGAAGCGGAAGAAGCCCTCGAGAGCAGCATTCGCAACGAAGACCTCTTGCAGCTCATGAAGCTCCAAAAGTGCCTCGTATACTTTAGCACCTCCATCCGAGGCAACGAAGCCGTTATCAACAAGTTACAAGGGAGCCGCCGCAGCATCGGATACGACGAAGACCTCGCAGAAGACGTTAGTATTGAGCTCAAGCAGGCTTACAATACGGTGACTATCCATGCCGAAATCCTAACGGGTACGATGGATGCCTTCGCCAGCGTTATCTCCAACAATGTGAATACGATCATGAAGCGAATGACCAGCGTTTCCATTCTACTCATGCTCCCTACCCTCATTGCCAGCCTATATGGGATGAACGTGCCCAGTGGGCTCGAGCAATCACCCGTCGCATTTTGGGGGTTGGTAGTTATTGCCGTTGTTATCTCAGTAGGCGCCTTCTTCCTACTCAAACGCATCAAATGGTTCTAAGACAATAACAGAAAACGAATACATATATATATGATCACGATCAACGACCTCTGCATCCAATTTGGCAAGCGCGTCCTGTTTCAGGATGTCAATCTCAAGTTCACCCCCGGCAATTGCTACGGGATTATTGGAGCCAACGGAGCAGGGAAGTCTACTCTACTTCGTGCCATTAGTGGGCAAATAGACCCCACTCGTGGCAGCATTTCTTTGGGTCCCGGCGAGCGTCTCAGCGTACTTAGTCAGGATCACTTTGCCTTCGATGAGTTTACCGTCCTCAATACCGTTTTGATGGGGCACAGCACCCTATGGGAGGTGATGGAGGAGAAAAATGCCATCTATGCCAAGGAGGATTTTTCCGACGAAGACGGCAATCGCGTGGCAGAATTGGAAGAGCAATTCGCCAATCTAGACGGTTGGAATGCCGAGAGTGACGCCGCAGCTCTTCTCAGCGGACTTGGGATCAAAGAAGATCTCCACTACCAGCTCATGAAGGACATCAGCGGTAAGCAAAAAGTGCGTGTGCTACTCGCTCGAGCCCTCTTTGGTAAACCCGACAACCTTTTGCTGGACGAACCTACCAACGACCTCGACCTCGATACCGTAGGATGGCTCGAAGATTATCTTGCGGAAACAGAGAGCACCGTACTCGTTGTGAGCCACGACCGTCACTTCCTCGACGCCGTTTCCACCCACACCATCGACATCGACTTTGGTAAGGTGCGCCAGTTTGCCGGGAACTACTCCTTCTGGTACGAGTCTAGCCAATTGGCCCTCCGCCAGCAGCAACAGCAGAATAAAAAGAACGAGGAGAAGCGCAAGGAACTCGAAGAATTCATCCGCCGCTTTAGTGCCAACGTGGCCAAGAGCAAGCAGACAACCAGTCGTAAAAAAATGCTCGAGAAGCTCAACGTGGATGAGATTGTGGCCTCCTCTCGCCGCTACCCTGGGATTATATTCCAACCCGAGCGTGAGCCGGGCAACCGCATTCTAGAGGTCAAGGGGCTAACCGCAAGCATCGAAGGGCAAATCCTTTTCCAAGACCTCAACTTCAATGTAGAGCAGGGCGACAAGATCGTTTTCATCAGCCGCGACCCTCGCGCCATGACAGCCCTTTTTGAGATTATCAACGACAATCGCAAAGCCGACTCGGGTACATTCGAATGGGGACAGACCATCACCAAAGCCTATCTTCCACTAGATAATACCAACTTCTTCAATACCGATATGAACTTGATCGAGTGGCTCGGGCAGTTCGCTCAGGACACCAACGACGTCTATATCAAGGGATTCCTCGGACGTATGCTCTTCAGTGGAGAGGAAGTGAATAAGAGCGCTTCGGTACTCTCCGGGGGAGAAAAGATGCGTTGTATGATCTCCAAAATGATGCTTCCCCCGGGAGCTAACGTGCTCGTGCTGGACACCCCCACCAACCACCTTGACCTAGAGTCGATCCAAGCGTTCAACAATACGCTCATCGGATTCAAGGGGAATGTCCTCTTCAGCAGCCACGACCACGAGTTTATTCGTACCGTTGCCAATCGTGTAATTGAGTTGGGCCCCAAGGGGAGCATCGACAAAATCATCAATTACGACGACTATATCAGCGACACCTCGCTACTCGAGCGTCGTGAGGCTATCTATTAATCATCAAGAATGCCATATCCTATGAAAAGAACTATCCTCAGCCTCCTCGCAGCCGTTTCGCTTGCCATACCCGCATATGCAGCAGGCTATAGCGATGGAAATCCAACCCTACAGACTTCTCAATCCTCTATGATGACTCCGGAAATGCTCCTTACCATGGCTCGGATAGGAGGCTTCTCTCTCTCCCCCAATGGCAAACAAGTTGTGTACAGTGTGAGCCTACCAAGCATCCAAGACAACAAGGCAAAGACGCAACTTTTCCTTGTCAATAGCGATGGTTCGGGTCGTAAAGCTCTTACTGATGGCACGCACACAGCCGTCTCTCCTCGCTGGATCGAAGGCGGGAAGCGCATTGCCTATCTTACGGTCATTGAGGGAGAAATGCAACTTGTCAGCATCCTTCCCGATGGCACCGACCAGCGTCAAGTAACCCGCATCCCCGGGGGAATCACCGGATACCTCTACAGCCAAGACGGCAAACAGCTCGTATATACGGCGGATATCAAGCTCCCCAACGAAGCAAAAGATCGCAATCCCGACCTCGATAAAATCTCGGGACGTGTCATTACTGATCTTATGTACAAGCATTGGGATGAGTGGGTAGAAACCGCTCCCCATACCTTCGTTGCCTCTCTCGCTCAGCAGCCCATCACACAAGGCAAGGATCTCCTAGAAGGCGAACTATTCGAGGCTCCCATGAAGCCCCACAGCGACGAGAGCGACATCGCCATCACCCCCGACGGCAAGGGTATTGCCTATGCCAGTCGCAAAAAAACGGGACTAGAATACAGCCTCTCCACCAACTCAGATATTTATTACTACGACCTCACAACCGGCACTACCACCAACCTAACCGAGGGCATGATGGGCTACGATACCCACCCCACGTTCTCCCCTGATGGTAAGTACATGGCATGGCGTAGCATGGAGCGCGATGGGTACGAGTCGGATCTGATCCGCCTTTTCCTCCTCGATAGAACCACGGGCGAGAAGACCTACCTCACCGAAGGTTTTGAGTACAACGTAGAGCAACCCACCTGGAGCCCGGACGGAAAAAGCATCTACTTTATTGCTTGTGTAGAAGCCGAGTCGCACCTATACGAACTCACGCTCAAGAACAGAAAAATACGCCGTATCACCCAAGGGCAGATGGATTATGTGGGCTTCGACCTACAAGGCACGACGCTCGTTGCAGCACGCCAATCCATGCTAGCCCCCACCGACCTCTACCGTGTAGACCTCAAGAAGGGCACGGCTACGGCTATCACAAAAGAGAACGAATCGACCCTCGCTCAGCTGGGAGACGTTCGTTGCGAAAAGCGCTGGATGAATACCACCAATGGCGAGAAGATGCTCGTTTGGGTACTCTATCCCGCCAACTTTGATGCCTCAAAAAAATATCCCTCCATCCTATATTGCCAAGGAGGGCCACAGAGCACAATCAGCCAATTCTGGTCCTATCGTTGGAATCCTCGCATCATGGCAGAGAACGGATATATCGTAATTCTCCCCAACCGTCACGGTGTTCCCGGATTCGGTAAGGCATGGAACGAACAGATTAGTGGCGACTACGGAGGTCAGAACATGCGCGACTACCTAACAGCTGCCGACGAAATGAAGAAAGAACCCTACATAGATCCTAACGGAATGGGCTGTGTGGGCGCCAGCTACGGAGGCTTCTCGGTATATTGGCTTGCAGGTCATCACGAAAAGCGTTTCAACTGCTTCATCGCCCACGCCGGTATCTTCAATTTGGAAGCTCAGTACCTGGAAACGGAGGAGAAATGGTTTGCCAATTGGGATATGGGAGGTGCTCCTTGGGAAAAATCCAATGCAACCGCACAACGCACCTTTGCCACCTCGCCTCATCTCTTCGTGGATAAATGGGATACCCCCATACTTATCATTCACGGAGAGCGCGACTACCGCATCCTGGCATCACAGGGGATGATGGCTTTTGACGCAGCTCGTATGCATGGCGTTCCCACCGAGATGTTGCTCTATCCCGACGAGAATCACTGGGTACTCCAGCCCCAGAATTCGGTACTCTGGCAGCGCACCTTCTTCCGTTGGCTAGACCGCTGGCTCAAGAAATAATCCCTTATAAACGTATACATATGGGGCGTACCAAGATCCTATGCTTGGTATGTGCCCCATTTTTTTATTCCTATGATCAAGAATATCATCTTCGACTTTGGAGGCGTTCTTGTCGATCTCGACAGAGACGAAGCTGCCAAACGTTTTTTAACCCTAGGCATACACGATATAGAAGACCTACTCGATCCCTACCTACAACGTGGGGTTTTTCTAGAACTTGAGCGGGGTACTTACTCAGCCTCTCGCTTCGAGGAGCTCCTAAACGAGCAGTACCACCTCTCCCTCACACATCAGCAGGTAAGCTGGGCTGTACAAGGGTTTATCAAGGAGGTCCCTCTCTATAAGTACGACTACCTCCGTGAGTTGCGCAAAAAGTACTACCTCGGAATCCTAAGCAACACCAACCCCTACATACTCGAAACGGTAGAGGCTCCCGGATTCCTTCCCAATGGAGGTTCGCTCCCCCAAATGGTGGACCACATCTATGCCTCTTGCCGCATGGGACTTCTCAAACCAAGCCTCGAGATATATCAAAAGATGCTATCCGAGGGGAAAATGAAGCCCGAAGAGACGCTTTTCCTAGACGATGGCACGGCCAACGTAGAGGCTGCTAAGGCGCTCGGCATCCACTCTCTACTCGTAAAAAATGCCGAAGATTGGCACGATGCCCTGCAAGAGAAGCTCCATAGCCTCCAAAACTAAAATTACTAACCAGCTAAGGGACAGAGAGATAAAACAAAAACAAGAAAAAAAATTCGCTCTACGAGAGCAAGAATTGTTGCGGATCAAAAAGTTTATAGTAACTTTGCATCGTATTTGCTGGAGTTACCCACTAAAGGGGAGTCGTCCGGCGATTTTGTGTATCCGCACTTGCGTGAGAATATAGAACAAAGAATAGTATTAATAATTAAGAAGACAATGAAAAAGGTATTTGGTATCATCGCTCTTTCTATGGCTCTTTTTGCCTGCGGTGGCAACAAAAACGAAGAAACAGCTGACACAACTGTAGCTGTTGTAGAAGAAGTAGTAGTTCCCACTCTTCAAATGGGTGAATGGAAGGCTGGTGAAGTATCTCTTACCCTCAACGAAGATGCGTCTTTCATCTTTGTTGAAGGTGAAAAGAAAACTGAAGGTACTTACGCTTTCAACCCCGAAACAATGGAACTCACTCTTACTCCTAAAGAAGGTGAACCTATGGTTTTGAAGCTTACAGAAGCTGGTCTCGAAATGGCTGCTGCTGAAGAAGGTGCTGCTCCTATTGTATTCGTAGCTCCTGCTCCTGTAGTAGAAGCTCCCGCTGCTGAAGAAGCTCCTGCAAAATAAGAAAGGAATCTAATCACCCTCTGTCTCTCCACTCTGAGAGAGTTAGGGAAAAGATAAACTTTAAGGGACCGCTGCTCCTCTCTCGAGGGGTGGCGATCTCTTTTTCTAGGGAAAGGCGAGAGACTCCAAACCCTCTCTTGAGATGGAGAGCGGGAGGCAAGAGCCACCCCACAAGAGGAATAACACACTCCACAAGCCCCAACAGAGACAATCACACAAGGTAGAAGGGATCAGACCCATACCCCGCTCGGCTCCAACCGGCAAGCGCAACAGAGGCTCCTCCAAGGCCTTGCAAAAAAAAATCGCACCCCAAGGTGTACAATATCTAATCCATATTTCGTACTTTTGCAGCGGAAATAAAGATAGGGGGCATAGGGAACGCCCAGACTATCGCCTCAGCTCCCAAGAGAGGGGCTGATCTCGACAATAAGAAAAAGAAGGAAGCCCATTCCCAAAAAAGCCGAGATGTACGCTAGTGGTCTATATGCGTTAGACACCATCCGTAAACATCGCGAGGTAACCCAAGAAGGGGCTCTATACTAGAATGATAATTTTTAATAATTCAACATTATGATGAAGAAAATGATGGGCATTGTTGCCCTCTCTATGATGCTTTTTGCCTGCGGTGGCAACAAGAACGAAGAAACAACGGACACAACTGCAACTGTTGTAGAAGAAGTAGCAGCTCCCGAACTCCAAATGGGTGAATACAAGGCTACATTCCCTATGGCAGACAAGGGTACTGCTGAAGAAGCTACTCTCGTAATCAAAGAAGGCAACCTCTGCGACTACAAGACTTCTACAGAAGACCTCAAGGACGTACCTTATACTTTCGCTGAAGGCAAACTCACTTTTGCTGACAAGGCTTTCGAAGTAGAAAATGGTATGATCTATATGCTCGATCAAGAAGGCAAGCGTGCTAACGTAGAAGGTTCTCAAGAATACATCTTCATGCTTGTTCCTGCTGAAGCTCCCGCTGAAGCTGCTCCTGCAAAGTAAGAAACCCAACAAATATCCCCTAGCCATCTAGCGGGATAGAAGGTAAGCTGATCGCTGCGCCCTTGCACTATTAGGGCGTGGCGATCTTCTGTTTATGGGGCCCCTCTGGGTCCTTCGAGGCCGAACGAAGTAGAGAACGGACCATTCTCTTCAGAACTCTTTTATCTCTCCACTTTCCCTCGGGGCCGAAGGGACTGGGGCACAGCCCTCCGAGGCAAGAGAAAGAGACGGCGGAGAGAGCACTCCTTTTCGGGCAAAATCTGCCCCGATCTTAGCCAAAAACACCCGGACACTTCGGCCAAAAACTTTTTTCGTTTCTGCCCTACTCCTCCCCAAATCTCAGCCATCCTCCTACACCACACCCATACAAATCAGGGAGAAAGAAGCCACAACAATGCCCTCCTCTGCTGCAACTCGCTCCCCCTCTTGCTCCCTCGGTAGAAGTTCTTACCTTTATAGACAAATACAAACAGCACTATAACAAATAAAAGCTTGACGAAAGTCAAGGACAAACGCAAGGCGATAGACATTGTAAAACTAAACGCAGAGGAAGAGCAGTCCGTGAAGCGAATAAATGATTGAGCTGATATTGACGAAATCGTAAAGGAGAGGGAGGCATGAAAGATATTCATAAGTTTGAGAATAAGCAGGTACGTTCTCATTGGGACGCCGAACAAGAGAAGTGGTACTTCTCTATTGTAGATGTAGTGTCTATTCTTACGGACCAAACGGATTATCAAGCAGCAAGGAATTATTGGAAAGTACTGAAACACAGACTAAAAAAAGAAGGAAATGAAACGGTTACAAATTGTAACCGTTTGAAGATGCTGACGGCTGACGGCAAGATGCGTCTGACTGATGTGGCTGATAGCGAGCAACTGTTTAGGTTGATACAATCTGTACCAAGCCCCAAAGCTGAGCCTTTCAAACAATGGCTAGCCAAGGTGGGAAGTGAACGCTTAGACCAGATACAAGACCCTGAGCTTAGCATCCAGCAAGCTCTCTCTAACTCCCCATCCTCCCCCAGAACAAATCCTCTCTCTCCCTCTTTCCCCCTCGGTAGAAGTTCTTACCTTTATAGACAAAATGAACAGACAAATCAATTAGAAACGGAGGATAAGCGTTGAACTCACAGCCCGGTATAAACTTCTTCAGTTCCGAATGAGGTTATTCGGGCACGGTAGATATGGCTCGTTTAGGTACTTATCGGGATCTATTCACTAAAAGGATCAACCTTTTAAAGAAACCCGAAAATTTCTAACACCCATTTATACTGAGTCAGTTATCTCAGCAACAATATATTTGGGACAGTATTGAACTAAATCAGAATTAAGAACCAAGCATAATAATGACAAATACAAGACAAAGAGACGTATTGCAGACTACTATTTGGAAGATTGCCAACGAGGTACGCGGCACTGTGGATGGCTGGGATTTCAAACAGTTTGTCTTGGGCACGCTTTTCTATCGTTTCATTAGTGAGAATTTCACCCACTTCATGGAGGCTGGGGAGGAGGGCGTAAATTATGCCCAATTGCCCGATAATATAATTACCCCGGAACTAAAAGACGATACTACCAAGGCCAAAGGATATTTCATTTACCCAAGTCAATTGTTCGTCAATGTTGCTAAGGAGGCTAACAGCAATCCCAATCTAAACACGGATTTAGATGCAATTTTCAATGCGATAGAAAGTTCTGCAAACGGCTATGCGTCAGAGCATGATCTTAAAGGGCTTTTTGACGACTTTGACACGACCAGCACCCGACTGGGAAATACCGTTGAAGAGAAAAACAAACGATTGGCAGCCGTTATCAAGGGAGTGGAAAGTTTGGACTTCGGCAACTTTGAGGATAATGAGATTGACCTTTTTGGAGATGCCTACGAGTTTCTAATTTCCAACTATGCTGCTAATGCCGGTAAGTCGGGAGGTGAGTTCTTCACCCCTCAGACGGTTTCCAAGCTGATTGCACGGCTTGCCATGTTAGGGCAATCCTCGGTCAATAAGATCTACGACCCTGCCTGCGGCTCTGGTTCTTTGCTGCTGCAAGCCAAGAAACAATTTGATGAACATCTGATTGAGGAAGGATTTTTTGGACAGGAAATTAATCATACAACCTATAACTTGGCGCGTATGAACATGTTTCTGCACAACATCAATTACGACAAGTTTGACATTGCCCTGGGCGATACGCTGCTCCAGCCTCAGTATGGTAATGAAAAGCCTTTCGATGCCGTTGTCTCCAATCCTCCTTATTCGGTAAACTGGGTGGGTAGCGAAGACCCTACGCTAATCAATGATGACCGTTTTGCTCCTGCTGGCGTGCTAGCTCCCAAGTCGAAAGCGGATTTTGCTTTTGTACTTCATGCGCTCAGTTACCTTTCTGCTCGTGGGCGTGCTGCTATAGTCTGTTTCCCCGGCATCTTCTATCGTGGTGGAGCCGAGCAGAAGATAAGGAAGTATTTGGTGGACAATAACTTTGTAGAAACGGTTATATCCCTGCCTCCCAACCTGTTTTATGGCACAACCATTGCCGTGAATATCCTTGTTCTCTCAAAACATAAATCTGATACCCGGACACAGTTCATCGAGGCCAGTGGAGAGGACTTCTTCAAGAAAGAAACCAATAACAATGTGCTACTACCCGAGCATATTGACCGCATTGTGGAGATTTTTGGCGATAAGGAAGAGGTGCAATATGTTGCCACATCAGTGGATAACAGCGTTATTGCCGAGAACGATTATGATCTCTCCGTTAACAAGTATGTGAAGTCGGAGGATAAGCGAGAGGTAATCGACATCGTGAAACTCAATGCAGAGGTGGCGCAGACTGTAAAACGAATAGATGTGCTACGTGCGGATATTGATAGTATTATAAAGGAGCTGGAGGCATGAAAGAAGAAAATAATAATCGAGTTATCATCTACAAAAGTACAGACGGAAAGTCGGAGATTGCCGTACAGTTTGAAGGCGAAATGGTGTGGCTGACTCAGCAGCAAATGGCGGAACTCTTTAAGACCACAAAACAAAACGTGAACCTTCACATCCGCAACATCTACAATGAAGGAGAACTCTCCCCTGAGGCAACTGTCAAGGATTCCTTGACAGTTCAGACGGAGGGAGGGAGAGAGGTGCACCGTCAATTGATGTATTACAATTTAGATGTGATTATTTCCGTAGGCTATCGCATAAAAAGTATCATCGCCACCCATTTCCGCCAGTGGGCTACGCAAAGGCTACGGGAGTATATCGTCAAGGGCTTTGTCATCGACGACGACAGGCTTAAAAACCTTGGTGGAGGCGGCTACTGGAAAGAACTGCTGGATAGGATTCGAGACATCCGATCCAGCGAGAAAGTGATGTACCGCCAGGTGCTTGATTTATATGCCACCGCCATCGACTATAACCCCAAGAGTTTGGAAAGTATCGAGTTCTTCAAAATTGTACAAAACAAACTTCACTATGCAGCTCATGGACACACTGCAAGTGAAACGATTTACTTTCGAGTGGACAGCAATAAGCCCTTTGCAGGACTCACTAATTTCAAAGGAAGCGAACCCACACAAGCAGAAATGATGATTGCCAAAAACTATTTGGAAGAAAACGAACTCAAGGTTCTCAACAATTTAGTTGCAGCCTACTTTGATTTGGCAGAACTCAATGCCATAGAAGAGCGCGAAATGAGAATGGAGGACTATATAAGGGAACTGGACAGCATCCTTAGCAGCACGGGACGCAAACGTCTTGGCAACGCCGGGCGTATATCGAACCAACAAGCCAAAGAGAAAGCCTTGGAAGAATACAAAAAATACCAAGCCAAAACATTGAGTGGTGTAGAGAAAGACTATCTCAAGTCAATAGCACAGCTAGAGAAGCAAGCAAAATCAGCAAATAGAAAGAAAGGCAATGAACAACAATAAAGAGTTATGTAAGCCTCCCTTTATCGAACGGCTACTGGATGGAGCTGAGGTGGAGTGGAAACCGCTAGGGGAAGTGGCAGAATTGAAGCGTGGAACTTCTATAACCAAAAAGACTTCGACGGAAGGAAAATACCCTGTTATTGCTGGTGGACAACAACCTGCATATTATGTAGATACATTTAATCGAGATGGTGAAACTATTACGGTTGCAGGTTCTGGTGCTTATGCTGGTTTCATAATGTTTTGGAATGAACCTATCTTCGTAAGTGACGCTTTTTCCATTAAAGCAGATGAAGCGAAAATACTACCTCGTTATATCTATCATTTCTTACTTAATATTCAAAAGAAGATACATGACTTGAAAGCTGGTAGCGGAGTCCCTCATGTCTACTCAAAAGATGTTGCTCGTTTTCTTATACCGCTTCCTTGCCCAGAAGACCCTAAAAAATCAATGGAGATACAGCGCAAAATCGTTGAAATTCTCGATAAGTTTACTACGCTGGAGGCGGAGCTGGAGGCGGAGCTGGAGGCGGAGCTGGACTGCCGCAAGCGGCAGTATGAGTACTATCGCAACCAGCTACTATCTTTTAATATGTTAAACGGGGGGGGGCAAAAGCTAAATAATGTAACGCTCATTCCGTTAGGTAAGGTAGGAGAGATTTGTATGTGCAAGCGTATTCTAAAAGGACAGACCTCAGCTGCTGGTGATGTAGCATTCTACAAGATTGGTACATTTGGTAAAACTCCCAATGCTTACATATCAAGGAAGCTGTTCAATGAATATAAGTCGAAATATAGTTATCCACGTATCGGAGAGGTTCTTATTTCAGCAAGTGGAACAATAGGTCGCACTGTAATTTTCGATGGTAAAGAAGCATACTTCCAAGATAGCAATATCGTTTGGATTAAGAATGATGAAAGTCAAGTCTTAAATAAATACCTATTCTATTGTTATCAGATAGTAAAATGGAACGTATCTGAAGGGGGGACCATTCAGAGATTATACAACGATAATCTCAAAAAAACGCTTGTCCCAATTCCATATCTAGATGATAGGAAGAAATCTCTTGCCGAGCAAGAGCGCATTGTATCTATCCTTGATAAGTTCGATACACTGACGACCTCTATCAGTGAGGGGCTACCCAAGGAGATAGAGCTACGCAGAAAGCAATATGAATATTACCGCAATCAATTGTTATCGTTCAAAACAAATTAAAATATACCCTAAGGAGATAAGGAAAGGAGAGTTGCTCTTTTTCTAGCACTTCTAGCTCTCTCAGTATCCCTCTAGTTATTCTAGATAAAAAACAATTATGACACAATATAATCCCATAGCAGAATTACAGAACTTCATCGTTCTTGACAACTATACCAAGAGAGCAATAGTAAGCGAGCCACCTGTAGCCTATCAAACCGAGGCCGCTTTGGAGAGGGAGCTGATAGATGACTTGAAGTATCAGGGGTATGAGTATCTTCCATCGCTTGTTACTCCCGACGCCCTGTTAGCAAACGTAAGGGAGCAACTGCAAACGCTCAACAACGTTGTCTTTACCGATACAGAATGGCAACGCTTCGTCGATGAGTATTTGGATAAAGCCAGCGACAGCGTTGTTGATAAGACAAGAAGGGTACAGGATGATTATATCTACGACTTCGTGTTTGATGATGGGCACATCCAAAACATCTATTTGGTTGACAAACAAAATATTGCTAGAAACAAAGTGCAAGTAATCAACCAGTTTGAACAGACTGGAACGCAAGCTAATCGCTACGATGTAACCATATTGGTAAATGGGTTGCCTATGGTACAAGTGGAACTGAAAAAACGTGGTATAGCAATCCGCGAAGCCTTCAACCAAGTACACCGCTATAGCAAAGAGAGCTTTAACAGCGAAAGCTCGCTGTATAAATACTTGCAGATTTTCGTTATCTCCAACGGCACTGACACCCGCTATTTTGCTAATACCGTAAAGCGAAACAAGAACAGTTTTGACTTTACGATGAATTGGGCTAAGGCAGACAATACATTGATTAAAGACCTCAAGGACTTCACAGCGACCTTCTTCCAAAAGGACACGCTGTTGCATGTACTACTCACTTATTCGGTATTCGATACCAGCGACACGCTTCTTATTATGCGTCCTTATCAGATTGCAGCATCAGAAAGGTTGATCTGGAAAGTGAAGAGTTCCTATCAAGCAAAACAATGGAGCAAACCCGATGGCGGTGGATATATCTGGCACACAACAGGTTCGGGCAAGACACTGACCAGCTTCAAAGCGGCACGCTTGGCAACACAACTCGACTTTATAGACAAGGTGTTTTTCGTGGTAGATCGCAAGGATTTAGACTACCAGACCATGAAAGAATACCAACGCTTCTCGCCCGACAGCGTGAACGGCTCAGAAAATACGGCAGGACTGAAGCGCAACATAGAAAAGAGGGATAACAAGATTATCGTAACAACTATTCAGAAGTTGAACAACCTGATGAAGAGTGAGCCTTCACTGCTTGTCTATGGGCAACAAGTGGTCTTTATCTTCGACGAGTGCCATCGCTCACAGTTTGGCGAAGCGCAGAAAAATCTCCAGAAAAAGTTTAAGCGATATTATCAGTTTGGATTTACAGGTACGCCCATATTTCCGGAAAATGCTTTGGGAGCGGAAACAACAGCCAGCGTATTTGGTAGGGAGCTCCATTCGTATGTTATTACTGATGCCATACGAGACGAGAAAGTGTTGAAATTTAAAGTGGATTACAACGATGTACGTCCACGTTTCAAAGCTTTAGAAACAGAGAAAGACGAAGCCAAACTGACAGCGGCAGAAAACAAGAAACTCCTACTTCATCCCGACCGCATCAAAGAAGTGTCTCGGTATATTTTGAAAAACTTCAAGATAAAAACACACCGAAATCAGGGAAGTGGACTGGGCTTTAATGCCATGTTTGCCGTGAACAGCGTAGAGGCAGCCAAACTCTATTACGAGGAACTGAGCCATCTGCAAAGAGAGAACGAAAAGAAATTGAAGATAGCTACAATCTTCTCCTTTGCCCCAAATGAGGAACAGAATGCAGTAGGCGATATTCGTGAAGAGAACTTTGAACCCACAGCCATGGACAGCAGTGCCAAGGAGTTTCTGACAAAAGCAATCAATGATTACAACGCTATGTTCAGAACAAATTTCGGAGTAGATAGCAAGGAATTCCAAAACTACTACCGAGACTTGGCAAAGCGAGTAAAGAGTCAGGAAGTAGACCTCATCATTGTGGTGGGAATGTTCCTTACCGGCTTTGACGCACCCACGCTAAACACTCTATTTGTAGACAAGAACTTGCGCTATCATGGACTGATGCAGGCTTTCTCACGCACCAACCGTATCTACGACGCCACCAAAACATTTGGCAACATCGTTACGTTCCGGGATTTAGAGCAGGCGACAATCGACGCAATCACGTTGTTTGGCGACAAAAATACAAAGAACGTAGTGCTTGAGAAGAGCTATGAGGAATATCTCAAAGGCTTCACGGATATAGCAACTGGTGAAGCATATAGAGGTTATATAGCCATTGTGAAGGAACTCAAGGAGAAGTTTCCACATCCCGAAGATATAACAACAGAGGCAGACAAAAAAGCCTTTGTGAAACTCTTTGGCGATTACTTGAAGGTAGAGAATATCCTGCAAAACTATGATGAGTTTACCTACCTCAAAGAATTGCAACAGATTGACAAGGGAGATGCCACGGCTGTCGAGGCCTTCAAGGAGAGCCATTTCCTTACAGACGAAGAAATGTCTGCAATGATGGAGGTGGATGTATTGCAAGATCGGGCTACACAAGATTATCGCTCTACCTATAACGATATTCGAGACTGGTTCAGGAGGGAACGAGAGGGGAAAGAACCCGAGGAATCAAAAATAGATTGGGACGATGTGGTGTTTGAGATGGACTTGCTCAAATCGCAAGAAATAAACCTGGACTATATTCTTGAACTGGTATTCGAACATAAGAAAAAGGTAAAAGACAAAGATGCTTTAATAGAAGAAGTACGTCGAATTATAAGGTCAAGTATTGGGAATAGAGCCAAAGAGGGACTTATCGTAGATTTTATTCATGAGACAGACCTGGAGCCTATCCAAGACAAGGCTGGAATCATTTCAGCATTCTTCTCTTACGCACAAGAGAGACAAAAGGAAGAAGCTGCAAACCTAATATCTCAAGAAAAATTGAATGCGGAGGCAGCGAAGCGTTATATTCAAACCTCATTAAAGCATGAGTTTGCCAGTGAAAATGGAACTGATCTCAATGCGATCCTTCCAAAGATGAGTCCTCTCAATCCGCAGTATCTAACGAAGAAACAACATGTCTTTCAAAAGATAGCAGCATTCATTGAGAAGTTTAAGGGAATTGGTGGAGAGATCTGATGCGCAATACCATCTACTCTGGGAATACTGAGCAGTGGTGTATCAAGGGCAATGTAGAGTAAGAAAGCCATCTAAAAATAGCCCTCTCATAGATATACTACAGCAAAGATCTACTCAATATCCGCATATTTGAAGAAATAAAAAAAACGCCTACAAACGCCAAATCTACAATAAAAACTAAAGGACCCGATAAAACATCTCCCTCTTTATGGGTATTGCAGGGTTAGAGATTAGTCACTAACTTTGCACCGACGACATCAGAAAAGACGTTGGTCTGTGGACGGATTTGCGGAGCTTGCAACCACAAGAAAAAATGCTAAACCTTTCCACCCCTCGCGTGACAAAGGCTATGCTACGCTGCTCTTCGCCTCTTTCTCAAAAAGAGAAATTGCGAACTAGGGGTTCCCCCAAAAGAGGGAACAAATAGACTATACGGAGCAGCATCTTTGGACAACTCCCAAGCAAAATCGATACTGAGAGGGCAATTTATTACATCTCTTCTCACTCTCCACAGTAAGACGTGGGGAGTTTTTTGTTGCCCTCGTGGGAGTCGAACCTCCACCTTGTGCAACCAAAAATCCGTGAGGAAGCAAAGCGTTGTTTGCCCCGACCCAACAAATTCGGGTGTCTGTCCTTGCGAAACAATCAATATTAGACTAATCAAAAAAGAAAGTATGAGTTACCTCTTTACATCCGAATCCGTATCGGAAGGTCACCCCGACAAAGTCTGTGACCAAATTGCCGACGCCATAGTAGATAGCCTTATTGCTGCCGATCCTCAGTCCAAAGTTGCCTGCGAAGTACTTGCTACTCGTGGTCAAGTGGTACTCGCAGGGGAGGTGCGCAGCCAGGGTTATGTAGACATTGATGCCACCGTGCGCCGTGTGATAGAAGGTATTGGGTACAACCAAGCTGCCTATGGATTTGACGCTGATAGCTGCGGTATCCTCTCGGCAATACACGACCAAAGCCCCGACATCAATCGGGGGGTAGATCGCTCAGCTCCCGAAGAACAAGGCGCAGGAGACCAGGGGCTTATGTTTGGGTATGCAACACGCGAAACCCCCAACTACATGCCTCTAGCCATTGATTTGGCTCATAGCCTGCTACTCGAGTTGGCACACATCCGCAAGCACGAACCTGAGCTGATGCCCTACCTCCGCCCCGACGCCAAGAGCCAAATCACCATTGAGTATAGCGACGATCACCGCCCCTTGCGTATTGATGCGATTGTACTTTCGACTCAGCACGATGAGTTTATCGCTCCGGAGAAGGGGCAAAGCCAAGACGATGCGGATAGTGCCATGCGCCAACGAATCGAAGACGATGTACGCTCGTTGCTGATTCCTCGCCTTGTGGCTCGCTACGATGCCTCGATTCAAGCCCTATTCCAGGGCGACTACAAACTCTTTGTAAACCCCACGGGCAAGTTTGTTATAGGTGGACCCTCGGGTGATACAGGTGTGACCGGTCGCAAGATTATTGTGGATACCTATGGCGGTAGATGTAGTCATGGTGGGGGTGCCTTCTCGGGCAAAGACCCCTCAAAAGTAGACCGCTCGGCCGCCTATGCTGCACGGCACATTGCCAAAAACATGGTGGCTGCCGGTGTGGCCGATGAGATGAAGGTACAACTCGCCTACGCCATTGGGGTAGCTCAACCCATCAGCATTTTTGTTGAGACATTGGGCACCAGCCACGTAGCGATGAGTGACGGAGAGATTGCCCGCAAGATTGGGGAGATCTTCGACCTTCGCCCCTATGCCATAGAGCAACGCCTCGGCTTGCGCAAGCCCATTTACCAGGAGACTGCGGCTTATGGGCACTTTGGCCGCAACCCCGAGCGTGTAACCAAGCGTTTTGAGTACTTCCATCGCCCCGCAGAGGAGGTAGAGGTAGAACTCTTTACGTGGGAGAAACTCGACTATGTAGACCGCATCAAGGCGGCCTTTGCCCTCTAAAAGGCATCCGATCCCTTTGCATCACCCACTCCTCGGGCCCGCCCCTGGAGTGGGTTTTGTTTATCCCCACCTTCCCCCATACTACAGAAAAAGCGCTCATACTCGTAGGCGAAAAGGCGGTATACACAAGCCTCGCCCTAGGGAGGAGTGCCTATCTTTTTGTACTTTTGCGGCAGAATGAAATACGAAGTACTACGCAACGATCCCAAGAGTGCAGCTCGATTGGGGAGGATTACGACCGACCACGGAGTTATCGAGACTCCTATTTTTATGCCGGTAGGTACGGCAGGTGCTGTCAAAGCCCTCACCATGGAACAGATGGAAACAACGGGCGCACAGATTATCTTGGGCAATACCTATCACCTCTACCTCCGCCCGGGGCTGGAGGTACTGCGTAGTGCAGGCGGGTTGCATAAGTTCGGCACTTGGCAAAAACCGATCCTCACGGATAGTGGCGGCTTCCAAGTTTTTTCGCTAGCGCACCGCCGTAAAATCACAGAAGAAGGGGTAACATTTGCCTCCCATATCGACGGCTCCAAGCACCTATTCTCCCCCGAGAGGGTAATGGATATAGAGCGCACCATCGGGGCGGATATTATCATGGCTTTTGACGAGTGTTGCCCCGGGGACGCCTCCTACGAGTACGCACGTCAGTCGCTCGACATTACCGAGCGTTGGCTGGAGCGTTGCCGCAAGCGACTCGCCGAGACTGAGCCACTCTATGGATACCAACAGTCTCTTTTCCCCATCGTACAGGGATGCGTTTACCCCGACCTTAGGCGTAGAGCGGCCGAAAACATTGCGGCTCTAGGGGCGGATGGTAATGCAATCGGAGGGCTTGCCGTGGGCGAACCGACCGAGAAGATGTACGAGATGATCGAACTCACCAATTCCATTTTACCTCTCGACAAGCCTCGCTATCTGATGGGCGTAGGCACTCCTGCCAATCTCTTGGAGGGTATTGAGCGCGGGGTGGATATGTTCGATTGCATTATGCCTACACGCAATGGGCGCAACGGGATGCTCTTTACACGGCATGGCACCATCAATATAAAGAATGCCAAGTGGCGCGATTGCTTCGAGCCGATCGACCACGGAGGGGCACACCCCATGGATGAGCGTTACACGCTTGCCTACCTGCACCACCTCTTCAAGGCTGAGGAGCTAACAGGGCTAACCCTCGCATCGCTCCACAATGTAGCCTTCTATCTATGGCTTGTGGGCGAAGCGCGCAAAGCTCTCGGAGAGGATCGATTCACGGAGTGGAAAGCCGGGATCCTGCCCGAGCTCACTCGCCGGCTCTAAAAAAGAAAGATGCCCTCCACACTAGAGGGACAGCAGATTTTGGGAATCCGCTTCGCCAATTGGGGATAAGTAGGGAGATCACCATATATAGAGAGGTGAGGCTTAGTATAAAATAGTAGATTAGTATGTGGGATAAAATCTTAGCCGACTTATCGGCATTCAATTTTGCAGACGCAGGTCGCGCCTTCATGACCCTATTTATTGCAGTAGACGTAGTGGGAGCCATCCCTGTTGTGCTTAGTATCAAAGACAAGGGGCAGAAAATAAGCCCCTCCACCGTTACGCTTTGGTCTTGTGTAATGTTGCTTGCGTTCCTATTTATCGGGGAGCCTATGCTCAATATTTTTGGGGTAGATACACAGAGTTTTGCCGTGGCAGGGTCTATCGTGCTCTTTGTGCTAGCCGTGGAGATGCTCTTTGGTGTACAAGTATTCAAAGACGATGGTCCTAATGGCAATGCCAATATCGTACCCCTCGTATTCCCCTTGTTTGCAGGAGCCGCCTCCTTTACCGCTTTGCTCACATTGGTAGCTCAGGGGGTTGCTTACTCCAATATATTTGTAGCCGTGCTGGCTGTCTCGGCTCTCATTTTCCTGATGCTGAGGTTTGTAGATCCGCTCGAGCGCTGGCTCGGCAAGGGCGGGATCTTCGTTCTCCGTAAGTTCTTCGGGGTTATTCTGCTTGCCGTCTCCATCAAATTCTTCATTGATAACTTGATGAAGGTTATCGATATGCTGCACACCACTCAGCCCTAAGAAGGAGAATACTTATTACGTTGGGAGAAAAAGCTAATGAGGAATTTGTGAAAAGCTAATTAGCAATTTCGCAAAAGCTCATTAGCTTTTTTCTTCTCTCAAGGGAGTCCAAAAACAAAAGGCAAAGATGTTCCCCTCTATCGCAGAATATACCTCGGCATTACGCCACGCAGAGAGTGGTACGTTCCGAAGCCTGCGCCTTGCGCTCTCGGTTGATGAAGAGGGGGAGCCCATCTACTCCCGGGGGAGCTACTCTGTCGTATTTAAGGCACATAGCATAGGGAACGAACGCGAAGCGTGGGCCATCAAGTGCTACGTAGCCGAGCAAGAGCGACGCATCCCCAGCTGCCGAGCCATCTCTCAACAACTCAACAGCATTGCCTCCCCCTACCTCCTCCCCATGCGATTATGCGAAGAGGAGTTGCGAGTTGGCAATACGTACTATCCCCTAGTACTACTCCCGTGGGTGGAAGGGAAAAGCCTCGTTCGTGAGGTCGATTGCCACCTCCATAGCCCCGAGCGACTACTACAACTATCCCAAGACTTTGGGCATTTTGCCTACTGGCTCCGTAGCCAATCCTTTGCTCACGGCGACCTCAAGAGCGACAATCTGCGTATTCGCCCCGATGGCTCCATCGTGCTTCTCGACTACGATGGCATCTACCTGCCCTCCATGCAGGGTGAGCTACCCCGAGAGGAGGGCAATCCCGATTATACACATCCTCTCTGCTCCCCGAGCGACTTTAATCTACACGCTAGCGACTTCGCTTTAGCCGTGATCGCCCTCTCGCTACGGGCCCTAGCCCTAGCTCCCGAGCTTTTCTCACACTTTGGTGGTAAGGAACGGCTCCTACTCTCCGCTTGGGACTTCCGTCACTCGAAGCAATCCCCAGCCCTCAAGGCCCTCAAGAGCCTCCCCCAAGATGCCTATCTAGCTCGGCTGCTAGACCTATTTTTCCAGGCTCTAGAAAAGAAAAACCTAGCGCACATACCGCCTCAACAATTCCTACCTCTATGAAACGACACCCTCTTACTTTCGCCCTCGCCCTACTCACATTCCTCCACCCCCTTAGGGCACAAAACCTCCCCTCCATACCTCCCGAGGATTACTCCCTAAGCCCGGACGGACGTACCCTGCTGCATTGGAAAGGTCAAGAAGCCTACCTCAATATGGCCATAGATCCCGTACTAAAATGGATTGATACCATTGCCCCCCAAGCTACGTACTACGTCGATTCTTTGGGGCAAGTCGCAGGTCAACCCTTTCTGCAAGAGCTGATTCTCCCCTTCCCCCTCCGGCACATTTCCTCCCAAGCTTTCTACTGCCCCTATCTACGGCATGTACTCCTCAACAAAGGGCTTAGAAGCATGGAGCAATGGGCATTTTTGGATGGGGCTTTCTCGGAGATTCGCCTACCGGCCACACTCCAGCACTACGAAGAGGGTGCCATCATGGGGCGTTATCTAGAAACCATAGAGGTAGAGGAGGGGTCGCCCTACCTTGCCGTACAACAAGGATGCCTTGTGGATCTCACAAGCCGCACGCTGCTACTCTACCCCACGGGCAGCCTCTACACTTGCCCCCTCCTACCCGAAGAGATCGTTCGCATCGGGCGATTCGCCTTTGCCATGAGCCCCTACGTAAGGCATCTAGAGATACCCGAGGGGGTTACGAGTATCGGGCAAGAGGCGTTCCGAAGGTCTACCTCCCTCACCACCCTCGATCTCCCAACCACGCTCTCCCAAATGGAGGGGATCCCTTGGATTGACTCCCCCCTAGATACTCTCATTATCCGCAGTGCATTCCCTCCCGAGATTACAGGCTCAACCTCCTCTTACCACGGAGCTCCTCTCTATCTCTATGTCCCCGAAGAGTCCATCGCGCTCTACGCTCAATCTCCCTTTTGGCAGAAAATAGTGCGCCAAATTGAGTCTATTGACACATTGGAAGAGCAGGCACAGGTATTGGAGAATGAGGAGCGACCCTACCGACTTGTGGGCAATACCCTGATGCTCGCCCTACCTCAAGGGGTTACAACGGCTCGGCTCTACGATCACGAGGGCAACCTAGTTACGCAATGGACCTCTAGCGGTAGTTACATGCTCTCTCCCGGGATATACCTACTACGAATAGGCAGATCCTCCTACAAACTCTCCCTCTAGAGACTGCCCACCTCTCCCCAAAGCAAGCAGAGTACCTAACCATTGCCATCTCAATACGGGAGAGAAATTGGCAAGCCCCAAAGGCTATAATCCGCCGAGAGAGTAGCCACACCTCCATTGCAAAGAATCCATTTGTTTATAGTAATTTTGCGGTCAAATTGAGATAGCTATGGAGTATAATTTCTCGGAAATAGAGGCTCAGGTACAAGCCTTTTGGCGTGAGCATGATATTTATAAGGTAACCGAAAACCCCAATCGTCCTCCCTTCTACGTCCTCGATATGTTCCCCTATCCCTCGGGGGCTGGGCTACACGTGGGGCATCCCTTGGGCTACATTGCATCAGACATATTCTCCCGATATAAGAGATCGAAAGGCTTTTCGGTGCTACACCCTATGGGCTACGATGCCTTTGGGTTGCCTGCTGAGCAGTATGCCATCCAAACGGGGCAACATCCCGAGGTTACCACCGAGATAAATATCAAACGCTACCGAGAGCAACTCGAGAAGATCGGCTTCAGTTACGATTGGAGCCGCGAGGTGCGCACAAGCGACCCTGCCTACTACAAATGGACGCAATGGGTCTTTGCACGCCTTTTTGAGAGTTATTACGATACGAAGAGCAACTCGGCTCGCCCTATTGAGTCGCTCGTTGCCCACTTCGAGGAGCACGGATCCGAAGGGATTCATGCCTATACCCATACGCCTTGCTGCTTCTCTCGCAAAGAGTGGCTCGCCTATACCCCCCAAGAGAAAAGCGATGTGCTCATGAACTACCGCCTTGCCTACCTAGGCGAGTCCGTAGTGAACTGGTGTGCAGAGCTGGGCACCGTGCTTGCCAACGACGAGGTGAGCGAAGGGGTCAGCATCCGTGGCGGTCACCCCGTGGAGCAACGCAAGATGAAGCAATGGTGCCTACGAGTTTCGGCCTATGCCGAGCGACTTCTCTCTTCTCTCGAAACCCTAGAGTGGACCGATGCGCTCAAAGAGACGCAACGGAATTGGATTGGGCGGTCAGAAGGTGCCGAGGTAGACTTCGAGGTAGAAGGCACCCATACTCGCTTTACGGTTTTCACCACACGCCCTGATACCATCTACGGAGTTTCGTTTATGGTACTTGCGCCCGAAAGCGATTTGGTAAGGGAGATTACCTCCCCCGAACAAAAGGATGCCGTAGAAGAATATCTCGCTGCCACCAAACGCAAAACAGAGCGTGAACGCATTGCCGATCGGCGTGTAACGGGGGTATTCTCCGGAGCTTATGCTCGCAACCCCCTCACGGGAGCGGTTATCCCCATTTGGATCAGCGATTATGTACTCGCCGGCTATGGCACGGGGGCTATTATGGCGGTACCTGCCCACGATACGCGCGACTTCGCTTTCGCTCGTCACTTCGGGATCCCCATTACTCAGGTGGTGATCCCCAATGGAGAAGAGCCTTCTGAGACAGACTCGTGGGAAGATGCCAAGGCTAGCAAAGAGGGAACTCTTATCAATAGCGGTATACTAAACGGATTGTCCGTTGCCGATGCCATCAAGACCATGAACAGCCACATCGAAAAAGAGGGGCTGGGCAAAGTAAAAGTAAACTACCGCTTACGCGATGCTATCTTTAGCCGCCAACGCTACTGGGGAGAGCCTTTCCCCATCTATTATAAGGAGGGAATCCCAACCCTTGTTGCCGACGATCAACTCCCCCTCAAGCTCCCCGAGGTAGATGCTTTCCTCCCCACAGAGACGGGCGAGCCCCCTCTAGGCCGTGCAGCCAACTGGCATACCCCCGAGGGATACCCCTACGAACTCAGCACAATGCCGGGCTTCGCAGGGAGTAGTGCCTACTACCTCCGCTATATGGATCCGCACAACGATCATGCTCTCGTGGGCGAAGAAGCCAACCGCTATTGGCGTCACGTCGATCTCTATATAGGCGGTACCGAGCACGCCACAGGGCACTTGATCTACAGCCGATTCTGGAACAAATTCCTCTTCGACCTAGGCGTTGTGTGCGAAGACGAACCCTTCCGCAAACTGGTGAATCAGGGGATGATACAAGGGCGTTCCAACTTCGTGTATCGCATCAAAAACAGCAACACGTTTGTCACTCTGGGCAAGAAAGATGAGTATGACACCACAGAAATACATGTGGATGTAAACATCGTACACAACGACAAACTAGACCTAGAAGCCTTCCGTGCATGGCGCCCCGAATACAACACCGCCGAGTTCATCACCGAAGAAGATGGTAGCTACCAATGTGGCTGGGCCGTAGAGAAGATGAGTAAATCGATGTACAACGTGGTCAACCCTGACGACATCATCGCATCCTATGGGGCAGATACCCTCCGTCTCTACGAGATGTTCCTAGGGCCCCTCGAGCAGAGCAAGCCTTGGGATACCAAAGGGATTGATGGGGTGCACCGCTTCCTCAAAAAGCTCTTTGGGCTCTTCTATAAGGAGGAGAATCTAGCCGTAACAGATACGGAACCCACCCCCGAAGAACTCAAAGCTCTGCACAAACTTATCCGCAAGGTGGGGCAAGACATCGAACAATTCTCGTTCAATACCTCTGTCTCTGCCTTTATGATTTGTGTAGGAGACCTGCAGCACCTCAAGACCACCTCACGCGCCATCCTTGAGCCTCTACTCGTCGTGCTTAGTCCCTTTGCACCGCACATCACCGAGTATCTCTACCGAGCGCTCGGAAACTCAGGCTCTATCGTGGATGCAGAGTGGCCTCAATTTGAAGAAAAATATTTGGTAGAGAGCGTCACCAAGTACCCGGTAAGCTTTAACGGCAAAGTGCGTTTCACCCTCGAGATAGCAGCCTCGGCCACACCCCAAGAGGTAGAGACAGCCGCCCTTAGCGCCCCGGAAGCCGCCAAATGGCTAGAAGGGAAGCAACCCAAAAAGGTGATTGTAGTACCCGGACGCATCGTAAACATAGTACTCTAAAGAACGAAATTAAAAACAAGAAAATATCTCTCAAGATGACCGAATCTAAGTTGCAGCTCCCCAAGCAACGAGGGGCAAAATTGCGCATTGCGCACGATCTTCTGATCATGTTTATCGGCGTAGTGAGCTATGCCTTTGGGTGGACAGCCTTCATTCTTTCTCAGAACATTACCTCCGGGGGGTTGGCCGGTGTTACCACCATCATCCAGCTCGCCACCAACATCCCGGCTACTGTCCCCTACTACATCATCAATGTATTCCTCTTGGTGCTCGCAATCCTCTTCTTAGGGTGGCGCTTCACACTCAATACCCTTATCGGGGTGGGTATGATCTTGCTTGTACTTCCCTTTGGACAAGCACTCTTCACAGACCCCGTGGAACAAGCAGCCGTACTCGAGAATATCTCTCCATTTATCCGCAATCTCGTACCCAACGTAGGGCCTCTACTTGCCACCGACGAACCCTTCGTAGCCTTGCTCTTAGGCTCGGTATTCTGCGGATTGGGATTGGGTCTCGTGTTCTCTGTTAATGGATCTACCGGAGGTACCGATGTAATTGTTGCCATCATCAATAAGTACAAGAATGTATCGCTCGGTCGTGCCATGATTATGGTCGACAGCGTGATCGTAGGTACAGGTTGTATCGTGAGCCACTACATGGGCCCCCAATACGACTGGACGGTGGCTTTTGGTAAGCTCGCCTTCTCGTTCGTAGAAATAGTGGTGGTGGCCCAAGCCATGGACTTCTATCTCAACAGCAACAAGCAGAGTGTACAATTCTTTATCAGCAGCCTCAAGTATGCCGAGATCAACGAAGCTATTGTGCATCGTCTGCACCGAGGATGCACCATTCTAGAGGCAACCGGAGGATATAGTCAGCAACCCACCAAGGTATTGATGGTCGTTATGCGTAAGAACATGCGCTCTCCTCTCATGCAGATTGTACGTGAGATCGACCCCAATGCTTTCGTATCCGAAGGTATCGTACATGGTGTATACGGCGAGGGCTTCGATGCGATCCGCAAACAAAAATAACCCAACAAAAAATAAGATAGGGGTAGGATGAAATATTCCTCCACTCGTATTCTAAGCATAGGTGTGGGAGTGGCAATTGTGGTTGCCCTCCTGCTCCTTTTCTTTTTTAACCCCGAGACAACGTCCATCTACCCCCGTTGCCCCTCACGTATGCTCACCGGCTACCAATGCGCCGGCTGCGGGAGCCTTAGAGCAACCCACGCATTATTACATGGTCGCCTGCTACAAGCCTGGCACTACAATCCTCTTATGATCCTGGGGATGCCCCTTGTCTTTTTCCTTCTTGCCATTGAGCGCCTACGCCATCACTACGCTTGGGCGGAGCATATCTACCTCCGCTGCAATAGTACTCTCTTTATTGGGATTCTCGTTCTCATCACCATAGCCTGGACTATTTTCCGCAATTTATAGGCTCCTCAGATCACATTTCGGAGACGCCTTAGCGGCGATTTAGTATTACATCTGGTATTTTCTTGTCAAAATACAACTATATTGTACTATCTTTGCCACGAGTAAACAAATAGATAGCACCGAAATGACTACAACCAATTCACCTAGCTCACCCTCTAGCGAGAGCCTCTCTCGTTTTAGTATGAAGGGCGTTTGGGCCTTTCTCATCGTACTTTTCAGTATGCCTCTAGGGCATGCCCTCATGATTTTGAGCGAAAAATTTGCCGGCGATGCCTACGTATTCTACGCAGCGCTGATCATGGGATTTATCGGAGTAGTACTCCTTCTCTGGGGCTTTATGGCTCGCAACGCTACACAGCAGACAATATTAGGATTCCTCGGAGGGGTACTATTCTGGACCGGCTGGGTAGAATTCGCCTTCGTCTACTACGCTAGACGCTACGGTGTAGCTCCCCTACTAGACCCTGTAACCAAAGAGGTTATAACCAAGCCCGAGTACCTGATTATGCCCTCGAGCATTAGCTTCTGGGTCATGATGATGCTCGGCTATACCCTCAACTCTCGCACGGGCTGTAACCTATTCAACTGGATACAACGCCACTTCCTCCCCAAGGAAAAAGTGAGAACATTCCGTGCTCCGGTGCACAACGTGGCCGTTACCACCTTTATGGAGTTTAATGCCATCATGTGGACCTGCTACCTACTCCTCCTCTTTGTCTACGACGAAGCCTTTATCGGAGATCGTCACCCCGTTGCCTACATCATAGCCTTTGGCTCTCTCGTTTGGGCTATGTATCTCTTCTCTCGTCTCATCCGTATCAAAAACATTGGAGCCGCCATCCGGTATGCTATACCCACGGTAATTATCCTCTGGAACACGGTAGAGATCCTAGGAAGATGGAACCTCTTCAAAGAGATTTGGGTACACCCCATGGAGTATGCCCTTGAGATGACTCTCATTCTTGTCTCCTTCTTCGCATTCATCGCTATCCTCTACTTTACCGATAAGCGACATGCCAAGCAAAAGGCAGAGAAGAAGGACTAAAAAAGAACTAGCGCCCGAGACCTCTTCTTAAAGGGGAGCCCCGAGCCATCTCCCTAGGAGAATAAAAGGAGAGATCTCCCAAGATAGAGAGGGGAGTTGCGTACAGAGAAAAGGGTATCACAATCGCCCCGAATGTACTCGACTCCCCTCCTCCGTTGCAGCCAATGGCGGAGGTACCTCCCCCTTTACAATCCACTCTTCTTCTACGTCTAATCTCCATTTTATCCCTACCTTTGCGCCAAACAGAATGGTGCAACAGCAAATGACACAAGATAAGAAGTATCCACTTCTACTAGGGATTGAGAGCTCTTGCGACGATACTAGCGCCGCCGTAGTGCGTGGATGTGAGCTACTCAGCAACGTAATTGCAAGTCAAGCAGTGCACAGTGCCTACGGAGGGGTAGTACCCGAGATGGCATCGCGAGCACATCAACAAAACATCGTACCGGTGGTGAGCGAAGCCCTCAAGCGTGCGGGCGTATCGGTGCACGACCTAGACGGCATTGCCTTTACGGCAGGACCCGGATTGCTAGGATCTCTGTTGGTTGGGGTCAACTTTACCAAAGGGTTACACCTGGCTCTTGGTACGCCCCTCATCTCTGTCAATCACTTGAGGGCACATGTGCTGGCGCACTTTATCTACGAACCCGGAGAGGAGCACCAAAGCCCCGAATTTCCCTTTTTGTGTCTATTGGTGTCGGGAGGGAACTCACAGATCATCAAGGTCAATAGCCCCTACGACATGGAGGTGGTGGGGCAGACGATAGACGATGCAGCGGGAGAAGCCTTCGATAAATGCGCCAAAGTAATGGGGCTCGGGTACCCCGGAGGCCCCGTCGTAAATAAACTGGCAAATGAGGGAAATCCCCTTCGATTCCAATTCAGCAAGCCCCAGATCAAAGGCCTCGACTATAGTTTTAGCGGTCTCAAGACCTCGTTTCTCTACACGCTTAGAGACGAACTAAAAGAGAATCCCAACTTTATAGAAGAGAACAAAGCGGACCTTTGCGCATCCCTCCAGAAGACGGTTATCGACATCCTCATGGGCAAGCTCCTCAAGGCCACCAAGCAATACCAAATCAATCGGGTAGCTGTAGCCGGAGGCGTTTCTGCCAATACGGGGCTTAGAGATGCCTTCCACGACTATGCCTCTCGCTATGGGTGGAAGATCTTTATCCCTAAGTTTGCCTACACTACAGACAATGCTGCCATGGTAGCAGCGGCCGGCTACTTCTCGTATCTAGCCGGAGATTTTGCCTCACGAGACCTCGTTCCCTTTGTTCGCACTACGCTCAAAGAGAACCTATAATAGAGAGAGCCCCGAATGACAACGCTCCAACCCCTTGTAGCACAAATAGCTCGCTTGCTCCTCGCCCATCGGGAGACAATCGCAACAGCCGAGAGCTGTACCGGGGGGCGGCTTGCCTCATTCCTCACCGCCCAAGCAGGGGCTAGTGCTTGGTACGCAAGCGGAGCCATCACCTATAGCGAAGAGCAAAAAGCGCAACTACTGGGCGTCGACCCCTCGCTCATTGCCCGACATGGGGTGGTAAGTCGGGAAGTGGTCCTTGCCATGGCTCAGGGCGCACAAGCACGCTTTGGAACAAACCATGCCCTAGCAACAACGGGATTTGCCGGACCTCTAGGAGGTACTCCCGAGTCGCCTATTGGCACTGTTTGGATTGGGATAGCCCTCGGGAGCCAACTTTATGCACACAAACTCAGAATACAAAAAGGGCGAGAAGCTCTCATCGCAGAGGTCTGCCGTGAAGCTCTACAGCTCTTTATCCATCACTATACAACAAAGTAATAACTCTAGAGAAGCATACGATGAAACTTAAGCACCTTCTTACTCTAACTTTGGCTACACTCCTTTTGGGAGTCGGTAGTACACAAGCTCAAAACTCCAAGTCTAAGAGCCAAATCTGCCGCATTGGGCTGGAGTATCAGATGAGTTACAACGAAAATTGGGGAGCCAATCGCCCCGTTATCCTTTCTATAGAGCCCAACTCTCCTGCAGCGCTTGCCGGACTCAAAGTGGGGGACATCGTAGAGAGCATCAATGGACGGGCTCTCAGAGACCTCTCCGAACAGGAATTCGTAGACATTTTGCAAGGCGGAGATGCTGCCATACAACTAGAGGTTAGCAACTTCTCTTACAAGAAAAAGAGCCGCACCCTCCAACCCGAGTGTCACGACCGCTCCCTACTCGATGAGCGACTCCTGGCGCAGGCCTTCTCCCTCTATAGCCTCGAAGACGAGAGCGAACGCGCCATCATTTATCCCTTCGACACCGGTCGTGAGGGCAAAACAAACTTCGAAAACTTTGGTAACTTCGCATTTGCCGATGAGAGCAAAGCCCTCTCGAGCACCGACATTGCCCTAAACGAAGTGATCCGCAAGCAACTAGAGGCCAAGGGGCTACGCTACGACGCGGCCGACCCCGACATCGTTATCGACACCTATTACACGCTCGCTCGCAATCCCTACTTCGATGCCAAAAAGGCAAAGAACGCAGATAAACGCTGGGATATACGTATAGACCCCGACCAAAAGAGCCTGGTACAAGTGCCCTTCCTAGCCGTAGGGGCAGACAAACAGCTTGCCGACTATGTGCTTACCATGGGGATACGCATCTTTAACGGGCGCAACCTCAGCATTTTGCTCTGGAGCAGCGAGGCCGTAGAGCACCTCACGGAGGAGTTCTCCATCGAAGAATATGCCCGCCTCTCCATTCCTATGATGATGGGCCAATTCCCCTTCGTTCGATACAATATCAACCCCAAATGGCGTATTGCTTCGCATCGACACAACTACACGGGGCTCTACCTACGCACCTCCGACCTCGGAGAGGTTGCCTATGTTGTGCCTAACTCACCTGCCGCCAAAGCCGGCATCCGTGCAAACGATGTGATCGTAGCCATCAACGAAAAGCCTATGGCCATGGTAGATCAGCTCAACAGTGCCTACCGCCTCTTCGTTGAGAATACCCTACAATACCGAGACGAGAGCAGCATGTTTACGGATCGCAATGGCGTAAAATACTGCCGCTACTGGCGCAAAGACAGCTACTCCTCCATCCAGAAGCAGATTGCAAAGGAGAAATACCGATCTGTTTTCTCTTACCTCTTTGGCTTCCGTCCCTATATCCTGGGAGAGCGTTCTACCCCCTTCTATACCTTCGATGTACTAAGCGAAGGGGTAACTCAACGCCTCAATGTGATGCCGGAGCTTCGCGACAATAGCTATATCACGCTCGATTAACCTCGTAAGAGACACGAATGTCGTACCCCGAGCATACAAAAAAGGGAGATCGAGAGCCTGCCGGCGAATTCGGCAAGGGTCTTCGCAAAATCACCTTTCTACACGAAAAGGAGGTTGCATCTCCGCCTTCTCGTCTCCCTGCTCAGCCCCATATCTCTCCGCAAAACCCCTACTTGGGAAAGTGGACGGCTCTAGAGGTCTTACGCATCACACCTCCCGGGGCTTACCTAGCCGTGGATACCGAGGAGGTGCTTTTGCCTCGCCGTTATTTCCCGGAAGAGGGATTGCAAGAGGGGGACCTCATCGAAGCATTCATCTACCACGACAATGAAGGCAGACTCATTGCCACGACCCTCCACCCCTACGTCCTACTCGGCGAGGTCGCATTTCTGGAGGTAAAGGCAGTGACCCAAGAGGGGGCTTTTATGGGCTGGGGCATCCATCGTGACCTCTTCGTTCCCTTTGCAGAGCAGCCCATACGCTTTGTTCCGGAGGCAAGCTACCCTATCGTTGTCTATATAGATCACATTAGCGGCCGGCTCACCGGCTCCGGCGAATTGCGCAAACATATTGGGAACGAGCTCCCCGACTACTCCCCCGGCGAGGCCGTAGAGGCGCTCATCGTAGAGCACCACGAGAGAGGCTATCGGGCCGTGGTCGACCATCGCTACTGGGGGATGCTCTACCATAGCGACCTTGCAGAAGAGCTCTCCGTAGGCTCTCGCACCACAGCCTATATAGTACGTACCCGAGAGGATGGCAAGCTCGATCTCGCTCCCAACCCCATAGGGGTAGCACGGCTCAAGACCAATAGCGACTACATCCTACAGCTACTAACGGAGCGAGGAGGCAGCCTTCCCGTTGGGGATAAGAGCAGTGCTGAGGATATTGCAGCCCTCACCAAGCTATCCAAAAAAGCCTTTAAGATGGCAATCGGGGTACTCTACAAACAGAGACTCATCGAGCTGACGCCTCAGTCTGTCCATCTGGCGAAAGGCAAGCCAACCCCTTCGGACACAAAGTAGCCCCTCCCCCCCCCGAAAAGAATCAAAAGAAAGAGAGACTCGACACCTTTTCTCGTCGGGTTTCTCTTTTTTCCCTCTCATCTTCTTCCTCCGAATAGGAAATTGTACTTTTGCATCCGGCTAGATAAAGAAATCAAACAACTCAAATAGCAATGAAAGGAAATACTCCTCTATTGGTAAAGCGTCTATTGGCTCCTCTGCTAGTGGCGGCCTCGTCTACCCTATTTGCTACTGCGCAAATATCGTTCGGAGGCACTCCCGCAAGCTTTAACCACCCTGTAAGCTCTAGCGCCTTGCGCTCTACTGCAGCTCCCAAGGTAATAAAGGTTCTTCCCAACTTCAATCCGGACGATGTGAAAAGTATCAACGGCTGGGATGTTAACAAGCTGCACGTAAAGCCTCTGACGGTAGGTCAAACGATCGAAACAAACATTGATTTTGCTCGTGATGCTGAGTGTATCACCCTAGAGGATGGCACCACAATGTACCGTCTTACCATAGACGTAAAGGATGCCAAAGCCAACCTACTTTACTACAACGACTTCTTCATCCCCCAAGATGGAGGCGAGCTATATATCTATACCCCCGACCAACGCAAGGTGCTCGGAAAGTACACGCACGAGACGCACCCCACACATGGGGCTTTTGCCACGGAGATGCTCCCCGGCACTACGGCCGTGCTTGAGTACTATCCCTACTTCAATAGCCAAGAGATGCCCTCTATCCTAATTTCTTCGGTAGGGCACATCTTCTCTTCTCGTGAAGCCGGACTTAGAGACCCCGGTGAAGATAGCGCACACGATGATTGCGCCTTCAACGTGAATGCGGCCGAAGGGGCTGAGTGGCAAGACCAAAAAGCAGGTGTCGCACAAATAACGATGGTGAATGGGAGACACATCAGTGTATGTTCGGGGAACCTCCTCAACAATACAAACCAAGACTTCAAGCCCTACATTCTCTCGGCAGCACACTGCGAGAGCGCAACAAAAAACAGAAAGACAAGCGAGGTCGATCTCGCTAGATGGATCTTCACCTTCCACTACGAAAAGCCCAACAGCAGCAACGGCGCCATCGCCATCTTTCGAGAGCAAGCCAAGTCGATGGTAGGCTGCGACATCCGAGCATTCCTGCCCATCGATGGTCAGTCGGATGGTCTTTTGCTAGAGCTAAAGCAAGAGGTTCCTGAGTCGTACCGTGTCTATTACAATGGGTGGGATAGATCCGATGTACTCCCCAATAGCGGGGTAGGCATGCACCACCCTGCCGGTGACGCAAAGAAAATCTCTGTGTACAACGGGGGCGTTGGCACCAGGACCTGGGACGACCGATACGCCGGAGATGGATGCCGTGGTGCCGAAGATGCCCACATCTTCTTCCGCTTCATCAAGGGCGAAACCGAGGGCGGATCGTCTGGTTCTTCTCTCTGGAATGAGAATAAGTTGGTAGTAGGAACCCTCACCGGTGGGGGCGGCCGCTGCACAACGGGGACCAACTATTATGGCAAACTCTCGTACCACTGGGATAAGTTCACCGAGAAGATGTCTACCTACCTCGACCCCAAATGGGGCGGAGCTGCCCTCTCTCTCCAAGGCACTTGGAGAGAGAAAAACGGCGTAGAGCTACGCCCTCTACCCAGCGTAACGGGCCTTAAAATAGAAAAAGAGGGAGATAACATAAAAGTGAGCTGGGATGCTGTGCCCACAACATACCTTGCCTCCGGATGGAAAGTAAAGTACAATATTCGACGCAACAATAGTACCGTCGAATACAAACGTACCGAAGCGACCTCCTTCTCTGAACCGGCCATCGAAGCAGAGAAGGCCAACAGAGACGAGAAGGGAGCCTGCCAAACGATCTCTTACTCCGTACAAGCTCGCTACGAATACGGCTCGGGCAACGACCTCGCCACCCTCGATCCTGCCGAACCGGAGCGTTATGTAGAAACGGACTGGGCAGAGCAAAGCATTTTCGTAGGCGAACGCACCACATGGGTGCCGGTAATTAGCAAGAGCAAAGAGGGAGACGGCAGTATGCGCCTCTCTTGGAATCAGCCTTACAACTTCCAAGAAATAACCCTCTTTGGGGCTCCCAAAAGCGATGCGGTATACAAGCCCACTTACTCTAGAATAAAAGTTTCCTTCAAAGGCTATCCCGTACCTCAAGACATCACTCTCTTCAGTAAGTTCCCCTCGGATGCCCTCCGCTCCAATGACAAAGCGGTGTATGTACACGGCTTGCGTCTCATGCCTACTTCGGCCGGGAGCACCTACAAGGCATTCCTACAAACCTCCAAGAAATCCAGCAGCATCGTAACCAAGTCTTTCACGGTGCCCTCTACGTGGAAGGTTGGAGAATGGGTTACCGTCATGTTCGACAAGCCCGTAAAGATCGACCATGAGAAGGTACTCTTTGCCGGAGTGAGTACGCCCAATGCCGTAGCTGCCGACTTCTTGTGCTACTACGACAATTCGAGCGACGATTACCGCCCCTACACCGATGGGTTCTTTGCCTTCGACCTAAAAGAGGGAGAACTATACTACATGTCTCCCTCTCGGACAAAAGGCGTCTACACAGTAGTACCATCCGGTTACCTCGCCATCGGTCTTTTGCTAAGTACCAACAGCGAAAAGTCGACTCCCGAAGACAACCTCAAGGTCTTCTCCACCAGCAAGCACCTTGCTCCATTCCCTATTGTAAAAGAGTTTATCGTAAAACGGAATGGACAAGAAGTTGCCCGTGTAAATGGGAGTGAGGACTCCGATAAGCACGAGTACTCCGATAAGAACGGCAAGGAAAGCGACCAATACGATATCGAGGTAGTGTACGAAGGTGGTGTATACACCGGCAATCAGGAGATTACCAACGCACAAGAGGCGCCCGGGGTGTATCCCTCACAAATTGGAGCAGATGCCCTCTTGCACCTTACGAATAGCTCTTCTATCGCCACCCTCTCTATCTACACAGCAGATGGGGTACTCCTCAAGAAAGTAGAGCGTCCTTCCGCAAGTATCTCAGTCGAAGAGCTTGCCTCCGGCAATACCTATATTGTTGTACTCGAAGGCAATGCGGGACGAAGTGTACACCACATCTTCCGATAATGCGCGAGCCATAGCGGCCTGACAGGTCGGCTAAATTCTCAGAAAACCCTGCCCTCTTTTTTATGGAGAGCAGGGTATTTTTTTGAGTAAAACCAACCTAGAAACAAAAAAAATCCACCCGAAAAGGAAATAAGAGACAAGCTAGAATCTCTCAAACTATCAAAGTCTCCTAAAATAATAGCGAGAGAGAACAAATCGCACACTAAGCTGAAAGAAAATTGTACCTTTGCGTGAGGTAGAAACAAGTAACAAGAAGACTCATACAATCATACTAACGATGAAATGTAACAAAAACCTATTAACGAAAGCTCTACTGAGCACTACGCTAATAGCCTCTTCTACGCTGTTTGCCGCTGCGCAAATATCGTTTGGAGGAGAGCCTGCGAGCTTCAGTCAGTCAGCCAACGCCCTACGTTCTGCAGGGGTCAGCAAAGTAATAGAGGTACGCCCCGACTTTAACCCCGACGACGTCAAGGGGCTACAAGCTTGGGATGCACAGCAAGTGCGTGTAAAACCTTTGGTTATTGGGCGTGCTATTGCCACGGACATCAATTTTGCTCGTGATGCCGAGCGCATAACGCTCGATGACGGCACCGTTGTGTACCGCCTCGCCATTGACGCAAAAAATGCCAAGGCCAACATTCTCTATTACGACGATTTCTTCATCCCCCAAGATGGAGGAGAACTCTTCATCTACACTCCCGATCGTAAGACTGTACTCGGTAAGTACACCTACGAAACACACCCCAAGCATGGTGCGTTTGCTACCGAGCCTCTACCCGGCACTACCGCCATACTTGAGTACAAACCCGCTCTCAATAGCGAAGAGATGCCCTCAATTCTGATTTCCTCAGTAGGGCATATATTCGCCAAGGCGGCACCTACAGAAGACCCGGGTGAAGACCAAGCAAGCGACGATTGCTCCGTGAATATCAACTGTAAAGAGGGGGCCGAATGGCAAGACCAAAAGGCGGGTGTTGTACAGATGATCATGTACTCGGGCGGATACGTTTCGATCTGTTCGGGCGACCTTCTCAACAACACAAACGAAGACTTTACCCCCTATATCATCTCGGCAGCACACTGCGAGAGCTTGACAAATAGAAGAAAGACCTCCGAGAGTGACCTCGACCAGTGGATTTTTACCTTCCACTACGAAAAAATGGGCTGCAGCAGCGGTTCCTTCGCATTGGGCCGTGGTAAGACCATGGTAGGTTGCGACCTCATGGCCTTCCTTCCCATTCAAGGTCAGTCGGATGGTCTTCTCCTCAAATTAGACCAAATGATCCCCGATTCTTACCGTGTCTACTACAACGGTTGGGATCGCTCAGATGCCATCCCCAACAGTGGGGTTGGTATCCACCATCCTGCCGGAGATGCTAAAAAACTCTCTGTCTATAATGGCGATGTAACGCTCAACACCTGGCACACCTCAGACGCTTTCGGGGGCCCCAACGCACACTTCTTCTTCCATTTCACCAAGGGAGAAACCGAAGGTGGATCCTCCGGTTCTTCTCTCTGGAATGAGGACAAACTGGTGGTAGGTACACTCACCGGTGGAGGTGGACGTTGCCAAAGCGGTACAAACTTCTATGGCAGACTAAACTATCACTGGGATAAGTACAAAAAGGATGGCGACGCTACAACACAAATGGCCTCCTTCCTCGACCCCAAGACCAATGGACAAGCAACCAAACTACGTGGTAGATGGAAAGATGAGGCAGGAACCCTTCGTCCTCTCCCCATTGTTTCCGGAGTAAAAGTTACCCGTGAAGGCAATAACATCAAGGTTACTTGGGATGCCATCCCTCGCACACATCTTGCCGATGGCTGGAAAGTGAAGTACAACATCAGCCGCAATGGTAGAGATCTTGACAAGCGTACAGAGGCTACCGAGTTCATCGAACCCGTCACCGAAGCCGAAAAAGACAACCACGGCTCCATCACCTATGGCATACAAGCTCGCTATGAGTATGGCACAGGCATCGCCTCAGAAAACCCCGATAGACCCGAGCGCTATGCTGTTACCGATTGGGTTGAGCAGGGTATCTACATTGGCGAAAAGAGCCAGACTGTACCCGTTATTGGGGTTAGCAAAGAAACCAGTGGTGGGGTACGCATCTCTTGGAATCAGCCCTACAACCTCCAAGAGGTTACCCTCTTTGGTGCTCCCAAAGAAACCTCTGAGTACGAAGAGATTGTCCTCAACTATAAAGGCTCTATTCGCACCCATAACCACCGCAATGGCTATACTCCCACGGAGATTACATTTGCGAGCAAATTCCCCACGGCCTCTTTCGATGCCAACGGATCGGCTCTCTATGTACATGGTATCCGCGTAATACCTACTCAAAAGCTATCGGGAGTATATAAGGCTTACGTACACTCTAGCAAGATGGTAAACTCACAGTACTATGTGAATCAACCCTTCGATGTTCCCTCAAATTGGGCACCCGGCCAATGGGTTACCGTGCTACTCCAAAAGCCTATCGCCATCGATCTTGAGAAAGTACTGTTTGCCGGCGTGACTATCCCCAACAAGAATGTCACTCCATTCCCCTCTATCAGCTTTGTTAAGTACACGAGCGATGCAATACGCGAGTACATAGACGGTAATATTGCTCTAGAGAATGGAGAAGACATCCTATCCTACAGCGATGCAGTATCCTCACGAATCGTTTCAAAGTACAGCGGCTATGCAGCTATCAGCATCCTTGTAAGTAACGTGAAGAAGCCCATGACTAGCGCAGATGATCAACGCATCTTCGTGACTGGGAAGAACATAGTTCCCTTCCCCAAAGTAAAGGGTTTCACCATCAAGCGTAATGGCACAGAGATCGCTAATGTAGAAGCGGTACGTGAATATGTAGACAAAGATGGTAGTGAAAACGACACATACACCGTAGAAGTGAAGTATGAAGATGGTGCATACACGAGCAACGAAGAGATCACTACCGATGCTACAGAACCCACCGTATTCCCCACAACAGTGGGCATTGACGGGCTCTTGCACGTAACTGGTAGCGACGCTCTCACCAGCCTTGCTATCTACACAATGGATGGCAAACTCGTGAAGATGGTTCGTCAGCCAGCGAGCACCATTTCTATGGAAGACGTTGCCGCCGGCAACTACATCGTAGTACTCGATGGCACTAACGGACGCAAGACGCAACGCATTATCCGATAAGTACCGACAGTACTTCTGATATAAAATTCTCCTAAGAGAGAGGGGTGGTTCGAACTATGGGCCGCCCCTCTTCACTTTTTATATGTCTACGATGCTCTCCGTAAAACAAACATTGTTGCTTATTTCACTACCTTTGTGCAACGTAGATTCTATGGAAGAAATTCTTTTATGAAGCAAAAAAAATCTTTGATTTCTAGGCTCCTCATCGGGGGCTTTTTGGTGGCAAGCACTACCCTTGTAGGCTCCTCTCAGATATCGTTTGGCGGGGTTCCTGCTTCTTTTCAGGATAACGCAGAAGGGCTTCGTGCAAGTGCCCCCGCCAGGGTCATCACCCTACACCCCAACTTCAATCCCGACGACGAACGGGCGCTACACCGCCAGGCGCACTCCGCCCTCACGGGCAAACCCCTTAGCATTGGGCGCAGACTCTCTGCCAATATCGACTTTGCTCGCGATGCCGTGCGCACGCTACTCAATGATGGCCGCATTGCATACCGCTTGCAGATCGACCTGAAGGGAGCCAAAGGGGTACTGCTCACCTACGACGATTTCTTCATTCCTCAGGGGGGAGAACTATTCATCTACTCTCCCGATCGAAGCCAACTCCTCGGCGCCTATCCCCACGAGACGCACCCCACACACGGACGTTTTGCCACCGAGCCTCTCTCGGGTAGTAGCGTGATCCTCGAGTACACCCTCCCCATCTCGGGCGAGCTGCCCAGCCTTCTCCTCTCAAGTGTAATTCACCTCTTCTCTACCATGGGGTTACCCGATGCGGGCGTGCTCCATCCGGACGAGGCTTCTGATGAGTTTTGCCAGATCAATGTCAATTGCAAAGAGGGCGCAGAGTGGCAAAGCGAGAAGGCCGGCGTGGTACAAATGTTCATGATAAACAAAGAGGGAGCCAGCTTCTGTAGCGGCAACCTCCTCAACAACACCAACGAAGACTTCCGCCCCCTCATCCTCTCGGCCGCCCACTGCGAGAGCTCCACGGCCAAGGTGCATAATACTCCGGCGGATCGTGATCAATGGATTTTTTCCTTCCACTACGAAAAACCGGGCTGCAGCAATGGCCGTCTCTCCCTATTCCGTGGCAAGAGTATGGTAGGATGTAAACTGCTATCCTTCCTCCCCATTGCAGGGCAATCCGATGGACTACTCCTCGAGCTCAACCAACCCATCCCCCCGAGCTACCGAGTGTACTATAATGGATGGGATAGGCGCAAAGTGCTCCCCTCTAAGGGGGTTGGGATACATCACCCCGGAGGAGATGCCAAGAAAATATCGGTATACGACCATGCTCAATCTCCCGTAATGGATGGCACCTGGCACAGCGGAACCATCCTCGAGGAGATCAAGGGGGACAAGGACGCACACTTCCGCTTTAGCTTTGCGCAAGGCGCTACAGAGGGGGGCTCTTCCGGCTCCTCGCTCTGGAACCAAGAGCACCTCGTAATAGGAACCCTCTCAGGTGGTACCGGCGGATGCGCCCTACAAAGCGAAAATCTCTATGGCAAACTCGCCTACCACTGGGATAAGTACAAAAAAGAGGGAGACCCTACGACCCAGATGGCCTCCTTCCTCGACCCCAAGGGCAATGGGAGTGCCGAGACACTTAGGGGGCGTTGGCGCGACGAGGCTGGATACCTACGACCCCTCCAACCCATTAGCCAACTCAATATCCGCAAGGAGGAAGATCGCCTAAAAATTAATTGGGTAGGTCCCTCACGCGAGCACATCCCCTCGGGTTGGAGTATCGACTACACGCTATATCGCAATGGGATAGAGATTGCCAAGGGAATCGCCGCCACCGACTATTCCGAATCCTACCAAAAAGCTCTTGAGGGAGCCCACGGCTCCGTTGTCTACGGCGTACAAGCCCACTACACCTACAACAGCGAGGTTATAACCCCTAGCGACGAAAAAGAGGCTTTTGCCGACTGCATCGAGGAGGGCATCTATGTAGGTGATGCCACTCACACCCTATCTCCCAGTAAAAAGAAGGCTTCTCAGGGGGTCTCCCTCTCGTGGCATCGCCCCTACAATATGCAGGAGATTTCGCTCTTTGGTTACCCGCAAGATCCTCAGTATAGCAAGCTACGGCTGCCGCATGTCAGCAGAATAGCCACAGAGGCCATAGACCCTCAATACCAGACTATTGCGAGCAAATTCCCAAGCGAATACTTCACTTCGCACAACAAAGAGGTCTATATCCACGCCATTAGCTACATGCCCACACGCAGCGCTATGGGCAACTACAAAACCTTCTTGCGCTACGGCAATTCGTGCAACGCCTCAAACACCGTAAGCCAGCAATTCGATGTGCCCGAGGGATGGCAAGAAAAATCTTGGTACACAGTCTACCTCAAGCACCCCTTTAAGGTGGATGCGCAACGCTCCCTTTGGGTCGGCTTCTCCACTCGCAACGAAAAGACGAATGTCGCCTCTATCTATTCGGTAAAAGGGACCGGCGACAATATTCAGCAATATGTAGACGCTCTTTTCTCTCGCGACCTCGGGAACCATTTCTTAGGTAGGCGCATCACCGATGGATATGCCGCCATCCGACTCCATGTAAGCGACAATCCTGAGCAGATAACTCCGGAAGACGATACCCGAATCTACGCCGGAGGCAAGCGCCCCGTCCCCTTCCCTATCGTCAAGGAATATATTGTAAAGAGGAATGGCCGAGAGGTGGCACGCGTGGGCGAAGCCCTCACCTATACCGATCCGGAGGGGAACGAAGAGGACAACTACACGATAGAGGTGGTGTACGAAAATAGCGGAGTACTCCCCACCGATAGGATCGAAAACAACGAGCAGCCCGGGGTCTATCCCTCCCAAGTGGGCGAGGATGGGCTCCTCCACCTTACGGCTGCCAACCGGGTAATCCACTTGAGCCTCTATACACTCGAGGGTAAATTGGTGCAAACGCATCACCACCCCGCCTCCACGCTATCGCTAGAGGGACTGGCACCCGCCCCCTATATCGTGGTACTAGAGACCGAGTCAGGGCGTATCACCCAGCGCATTATCCGCTAGGAGAGCAAGCGGAATTATTCTAATTCCACCCTCTACTAAAACCCCTCAAGAGCAGCACCTCTACTCTTGGGGGGTATTTCTTTTGCCTTTTCCGGCTAAAAAGCGCTCGACTTATCGGGTAAAAAATTTTTCCTTCCCGGGCAGAAACGAAAAATATTTCAGGCAGTATCCCCCTTGACTTTCAAGCTATTTCCGAAAGAAAATCAGCTATTGCCTCCGGAGACGAACACTCCCGGCCTATTTGCCCGTATCGCCCGCAGCAGTAAACAAAACAGCATAATAACATCAAATCCCTTCGAGGAAAACATTCTGCAAAAGAAGTTGCAGAAAAGGTTGTAAACTAGAAAATAAAGTTGTAACTTAGTGGCGCAAGTAAATACAACGAGTACTAACAACTAAACGGATTGACCCATGACTAAGACGATCACTTTCAATGAACTGAGAAGGATCAAAGATAGCCTTCCCGATGGAGCTACGCAACGCATCGCTGATGAGTTGGGGCTTAAGGTAGAAACAGTACGCAACTATTTCGGCGGTGCCAATTACGAAAACGGAAGAAGCGCGGGTATTCACATCGAGCCGGGTCCCGACGGAGGTATTGTAGAAATTGACGATACAACGATACTAGAGAAGGCGCTTGCACTGATCGGGGAGATGGAGGAAGTCTCCGAGCCCGAGCAGGAAGCCTAACTCTTGTAGAGAAAATCAGATAAAAGGCACGGGAGAGGCGAGATCACTCTCGATGGAGAATGAGCTTACCCCGTGCCTCTCTGGCATAGGCCAAGACCTCACTCTCAGGGCTTTGGCTTTAACAACCTTGAGAGCGCTCCCCCCTAAGGGAGACCTCAAAAGCAGAGATAGACGAGTTGTGTGTGTGCCACGCACCGGCTACATTCTCTGTCTTTACCTGTGCAATAGAATAGAAAGTGGCATTAAACAGAGCGACTCATGAGCAAAAACAATCCCGAACAACAAGAAAAACTCGTTACCATAGCTATCCACACCTTCGAAAAGGCCCAAGTACTACAAACGTTGCTACAGAGCGAGGGGATAGAGGCTTCACTGCAAAACGTTAATCAGATACTCCCCATAGTCTCAGCCGGGGTACGTGTACGTATCAAAGAGAGCGACCTACCTCATGCGCTAGACGTTATCGAGAACAACAATTGGAACCGCCCCGAGCTATATGCCGAGCTCAATCAGGTGGATGGCTACAACAAAGAGGGCAAGTCTACGGAGGCTACTCCCTACGTACTCGTACCTGTGGACTTTAGCGACTTCATGCCCAACGTGCTACAGATTGCCTTCCACTTTGCGCAGCGCAGAGGCCTCAACGTAAAATTGCTCCATGTCTACTTCTCGCAGTTCTACTCTGTTGCCCCCATGCTATCCCCCGACATATCTGTTTATCAGGCCAATAAGGAACTTAACATCCGTCGGGAACATGAGCATGCCGAACGCAAAATGAAATCTCTCGAAAAGGATCTTCGAGATAAAATAGAGAGTGGCGAACTACCCGAAGCCCCCTTCGAGACCCAACTCATTGACGGGATACCCGAGGATGTAGTGCTCTCAGTAGCCCGCAACCGCCCCCCTGTGGCCATCATCATGGGTACAAGAGGGAAAAGCCGTCGCAACGAAGACCTTATCGGCTCCGTGGCCGCTGAGGTTATTGACCGCGCCAAGGTACCCGTGCTCGTGGTACCCGAAGATGCCCAAGTGGTAGACCTCGCAGATGTAGAAAATGTAGGCGTAGCCACCGGCTTTGACCAACGCGACCTCGTACTCTTCGACCGCATGATGCAGCTCACTAAGCCTAATAAGCCCAACTACATGCTCTTCAACGTCTCCAGAGCTACGGAAGACTGGAGCGAGATCGAGTTGCGTACCATGATGGAGTACCACAAGCAACACTACCCCGACAGCAACATTGAATTTACAACTCTAGATCCGGGCGATTTCTCTCTGGCATTGGAGAAATTCGTCATCAGCAAAAAGATTGGCCTTATCGTAGTCAACACGTATCGCCGCAATCTCTTTGCTCGGTTCTTCAACCCCGGTATGGCCCGCCGAATGCTCTTCCACGCCGGCACACCGCTCCTTGTTATGCATAGCAATTCTTGGCGGTAAACCTTCATCATTTCTATATTAGCAGCAAGAGGAGGGTAGATCAGAAAGAGATCTATCCTCCCCTTTTTTTGAGGGAAGCCATCGCCACTCCTCCAGAGAGGTGGTAAAGCAGAAGATCTAAAGAGAAGACCCCCGAGAGGAGGGGAAGAGAGGGCTAGAGGTGCAACAAGAGCGCTACTCCCGCCTCAAAAGAGAGACGAAGCGGATAAGACACCACATCGTCTTCGGCATCTACGCCCCTCTCTTTGCTGAGGTGGTAGGCCGTAGTGTGCGATGCTCCCACAAAAAAGCGGAAGCTCCTATGGGAGCGAATATTATAGTCGAGGTGAGCACGTACCCCCAATTCGCCAAGCAAGACGCAGCCGGGAGCAGAGGGAGCGGCCGGAGAGATATAGTAAAAGGGAGCGGCCCCGAAGGCGATGCGAGGGGAGGGATAGTAGCTAAGATCGCCCTTAAAGCCCACGAACCAATCGGTATTATTGGGCACATCATAGCCCGAAATTTGCAGCAAATTACCGCCTGCCACGCCACAATCGAGCAAGCATCCATCCTCAGAGAGGACCGGGAAGAGCAGTGCCACCTCGTTGCGAATAGCTTGGCGGATAGAAGCCTTGTAGTAGTGTTGGGTCAGTTGCGAGGTGGCATACTGAATGGATAGGGTGCGGGGGAGATCTTCGCTTGAGGGGATTTCGTAGAGCAGGGTACCCTTCTTACCCCAAAGGAGATCGCTCAGGATAGAACCGATCTGGGCGGATAGGATCCCCACACCGGCCCCGGCCCATACGTCACTGGCCCAGTGGCGATTGTTGAGGATGCGCCCGACCCCCGTAGCATAAGCTGCCGAGTAGCCCAAGGCCGATAGCCACGGATAGCGAGCCCCATACTCTATATCCAGCAACTCAGCCCCCATAAAGGCAGTAGCCGTATGACCCGAGGGAAAAGAATTGGCACTCGAACCATCGGGGCGGAGACGGTGCGTAAGCCATTTGGTACTGTTCACCAAGATCAGAGTAGTCGCTACCGACAGGGCATCTGCCGTGAGCAGTTCGTAAGGCGAAGCATGGCTCCCCTCAAGACCAATCAGCGCCGCCGAGAGTTGCAAAGCCAAGGGCGAGAACTGCAAATAATCGTCGTAGTGGTAGCGAAAAGTGGGAAGAGATTGCATCCGAAGCTCCCGAATCGTTGCATCGAGCGAGGGGGCAACGGTCGCAGCCATCCCCATAAAGGGGAGGGTGGAAAGGCCCCACTCCCAAGGTTGCCGACGAAGAGCCGGAGCCTCCGTTCGGAGTGAATCGACCTCGGCTTGAGCCGTAAGGCTCCAAAAGAGTACGAGGAGGGAAAGAAGAAAGAGTCGTTTCATCAAGAAAAAAAAGGGCTATGACTCGTGCATTGTATGCCCTCCCGGGGTTTTGCGGTAGACGTGCCGGTAAAGCTCTTGCGCATAGTGTTCGCTATCTTGCCCCTTTGCTGCCCATTCATTCCCCATCAGGTAGAGAGGAATAGGCGGTCTATCCTCGCCATACGAGGGCTGGATATAGGAGCGTGAGAGCACCTGCATACCCATGGATTCGTAGAAGGCTAGGCGTCTCTTGCTCCACTCGTCTAAGGGCGGTTCTACCTCAAAGACGAAAGGGGTCTCCGTGGGAGTCTCCCTCTTCAGCAAGCCTAGCACCTCCCGCCCGGTACCCCGATTGCGCTCGGTGGGGAGTATCGCAAAATGCTCTCCGTAGTAGAAGCCATCCAAATGCCACGTAGAGAGGAAACCCACAAGAGCCTCATCCCGATAAATCAGATGCAGCAGAAAGCGAGGCTCCGAAGCCAACAGAGCCTCGAAGTCTCGCCTAGATCGCCGCTCAGCGGCTGGGAAAGCCTCCTCCATCAATTGGTGAATGAAGGTGAGTTTGTCGCCATCATCCGCCCATCGGAAGGGGGTTAAAACAATTCCCATAGGGGGAAATAATTATTTATTGATAGCTACAATGCCGGGGAGATCTTTGCCCTCAATGGCTTCGAGCAGGGCACCACCGCCGGTAGAAACGTACGAAACCTTATCGGCCACCTCAAAGAGATGCACACAAGCCACGCTGTCGCCGCCCCCTACGAGAGAGTAAGCACCGGCTTCTGTTGCTGCCACGATGGACTGCGCCAAAGCCTTAGAGCCATCGCGGAAGTTGCTCATCTCGAAAACCCCGGCAGGACCATTCCAGAGGATCGTTTTAGCCCCACGGATTGCTTCGTCGTAGAGAGCCATTGTCTTAGGACCCACGTCGAGGCCCATCCAACCATCGGGTATATTGTCAACGGGAGCCACCTGAGTATTGGCATCATTGCTAAAGGCATCAGCCACCTTTGCATCCACCGGCAAAACGAGGCGCACCCCTTTTGCCTTTGCCTTCTCTACGATGGCACGGGCTACGTCCATCTTATCGTCTTCGCACAAAGAGCTACCCACCTTGCCGCCATAGGCCTTGGCAAAGGTAAAGCACATACCGCCCGTTATGATGAGGGTATCCACTTTGTCGAGCAGGTTGTCGATAATATCAATCTTAGAAGAGACCTTAGAACCTCCCATGATAGCCACGAACGGACGATGAATGTCGCCCAAAACTCGCTGTACGGCATTTACTTCTTGCTCCATCAAGAAGCCAAACATTTTGCGATCGGTGGGGAAGCTATCGGCGATAAGAGCCGTAGAAGCGTGCGCACGGTGAGCGGTACCAAAGGCGTCATTCACGTAGCAATCGGCAAGGGCGGCAAGTCTCTTGGCAAACTCGGCTTGACGCGGTTTGAGGGCTTTCTTAGCCTCTTTCTTTTCTTCGGCTGTGGCATCTTCGGCGAGGCCTCTGGGCTTACCCTCCTCTTCTTCGTAGAAGCGAAGATTTTCTAAGAGAAGTACATCTCCATCTTTCATCCCGGCAATAGCCTTCTCTACCTCGGCTCCCACGCTATCGGGCACAAAGGTCACAGGGCGACCTAGCAATTCGGCAAGATGGGGCACCAGATGGCGGAGCGAAAGTTTGTCGCTAACCCCTTTGGGGCGACCTAGATGCGAGGCAATGATCAGGCGGCCTCCGTCTGCAATAATCTTGTTGAGCGTGGGCAACGCAGCTCGCATACGTGTGTCGTCTGTAATTTGTAGGTTGTCGTCGAGGGGCACATTGAAGTCCACTCGCACAAAGGTTCTCAGTCCTTTGAAATTAAAATCCTTGATGTTCATTCTCTTTGGAATAGTATAATTGGAGTTTAGATTCTGCACAAATTCTTGCGTTCGGAGAGCCATGGCGCCATCGGCCAAGAAGCGGAGACGCTCAAAACTTATTGCCTCCCGATCGAGGTGCTTGCTATCCTCTTGCATTTCGCGGAATAGCTCGTTGGGCTCTCCGTAGCGCTCCAGAGCCATACGCATGGCAGCCAAAGCCTCTCGCTCCTCACCCTCGGCAATATGCACATAGGCACTATTGAGGTAGTCGCTCCCCTTCACCCCGGGCTGGGAGAGCAGGGTACGATAGTAACCTCTAGCGCGCTCATAGTCACCCTTGGAGAGGAGGCACCAGGCTACCAAACGAGCTACCTGTCTCTCGCCGTCGGGTGCCGAGAACTCATATTTATAGAGATAAGAAAGAGCTTCATCGAAGGCTTTCATCTCCATATAGACCCCTGCAATCTTGAGCAAGGGGGTCAGATTGTCGGGATTCTTCTTGAGAAGATCCTCAAGCGTCTCTATTGCCTTCTCGGGCATGTTTACACGCTGATAGCAAACGGCCAGACGTGACAACTCTTTGGGGGATGCGTCCTCTACGAGGTCGGCATGGCGGTAATGCCTAATTGCCTCTCGGTAATCTCCCATAAAGAAGCAGCTATTAGCCCAAAGATTCAAGGTGTTGGCATCGGTATCGAAGAGCTGAGGTGCGGAGGCAATTTGCATGCGCACCTTGGCATAATTCCTACGAGCGTAGAAAAAGAGAGCCGCCCCTCGCACCATAGACTCAATGGGGAGTACCTCCTTGAGGACCGGGAGCTTTGCCACCATGATATCTTGCCGGAATATATCCACAAACTGCTCGTGCAGGGGGAATAACTTGGTGAATCTGTAGAAATCTTCGACGTATACTTTCGCACACTTAGGCATCAAAGACTCCGCCGATAGCTCACCCAGCATGGCTCCGTTGAGGTCATCGGGCATCTCTATACCCATCACTTTTATTCCCGCTCCCAGCCTATCGAAGGTGATAAAGAGGGAGTATAGATCCGAATCGCAGAGCTTTCCCTTGAGGAGGGGGTAGAGCTTTCGGAGATTTTCGTTCCTAGTCAGCACTCCGGCAATGCGGCTGTGCTCCTCGTCAAAAGGCAGGAACCACGAAGAAATGGAGTTGAAAAAGTAATCACTTTTATTCTCTTTGAAGCTACCAAACAAGAGGTCTTCGCCCTCCTGTTCCAGCGTGCCAAACTCTTGGAAGAAGGAGCTCATCTCGGCCGAATCCGACACTTTGTCGAAGATCTGATCTAGCTTATCCTCAGTCAGATTCTCGTCCGTATCCTCTTCTATGGAGCTCCATTTCGCCTTCATCTCTTGCAGCATATCGGGCATAAGCTCCCCTATTTTTTTGGAGAGTTGCTCCGTCTCTGTAGCGTGCGTATAGCGCGTCCAGAGGTGAATAAAAGCGGCTGCAAACAAGGGGTTTTTGAGGGATTTCTTTAGGAGAGGCTCAAGCCATGGCAAGAAGAGAGGTAACCGATCACGATAGAGATAGAGGCCAACAAAAACACCCATAGCAAGGCGCACCATATAGGCCTCACTCGTAAACGGAGAGGCGGCCTCACGCAGGAGGAACTCCATCTTAGTCTCATCCCAGTAGGACATCAAGCCCAGCGTAATAGCCGAAGCGGCTACCAAACGCACATATTCACTCGAGGCAGAGAGGCGATCCAGCTCCGCCTCCGTGAGCGACTCAGATACCCACAGGGCCTCAAACAGCAGGTCTACAAGAGTGTCGAAGCTATCACGCTCCGTCTCTTTGAAAGTGGGGCGTGATAGATCTTCGAGCAAATTTTCTATTGACAAGCCCTTACGAGCCTCCACCACAGCCCAACGGCGGAAGTAGAGCGAACCCGAGTCTTTGCTGCGCACCGCCCGATAGACTCTATCGCTTAGCCTCAGCAATTTCACTTTGAGTTCCTCTATAATGTACGCTCTATCGGGGTCTACAATGCCCTTATCGAGGTATCCCAACATCATTCCGTAGATGCTTTCTTCTTGGGATAAGCTCTCCCCCAGGCTATGTAGGGCCTGCTCTTCGATTGTTTGTTTGAGGAGAAAAATAGCTTCGTAAAAGCGGTTGGATAGGATATACTCGTTAATGGTCTTTCTATTCATAGTGATGAATGGGGAGAAGGGATCGTCTATACGAATGTCGTTATTATTTTCTTTTTAGCGAGGCTTCGGCGCGCAAAAGGCGCTGATGGTGGCAGAAGAGGAGCTTGCCCTCATCGTCGTGCAGATGCATTCCATTCCCCTCGCAGTAGCGCCACTGGAGGCAATCGGCACACTGGTCTCGGCGAGCCCAAGTACGATTGCGGTAGGGGAGGAAGCGATTCTGCCACACGGTCCAGAAGTCATCTTCACGTACATTGCCCTGCTTATAGTCGAAGCGGATACTCGGGCAGGCACTGATCGTTCCATCGCAGAGGATAGAAGCCACCTCCACACCTGCGTAGCAAGTATAGGGATGGGGACGTACCTCGCCCTCAAAACCGCCCAAAAAGCCCTCGCAACCATAGGAAGCTGCAATGCGCCCCTCCCTATTGGTGTCGCGGATAAACTCCATAAGCCGGTAAAAATCCTCATCGCTAAGCTGCAAATTAGGGTCCTCAGCCGCTCTCCCCACGGGGAAAATGGTAAAAAGCCGCCACTCTTTAAGCCCTAGGCCAATCAAGTAGTCTCGAAACTCGGCGAGGTAACCAAAGTTCATAGGATTGACGCAGGTAACCACATCCCAGCGCACCTGCTCCGTCTTTGCCATAAGCTCAACGGCGTGAGAGGCTCGGGCAAAACTCAAATGATGCCCACGGAGGTAATTGTGCGCTTTTTCGAAGCCATCCAGACTAATTGTAAGGGAATGCAAGCCGCTGCGCAATAGACTCTCAAGACGCTCTTCGTTGAGAAGCATCCCATTGGTCACGATGCCCCAGGGGTACCCTCGGCGGTAGAGCTCAAGCCCGATGGCGTCAAGATCTTGACGCACCAAGGCCTCGCCACCCGTAAAGATAACGAGCACCTTATGCGGATCTACGTGAGGCGTTATGCTATCGACCACACGGAGGAATTCCTCTCCGGAGAGTTCTTTGGCGTCACTATCCACGTGGCAATCGCTACCACAGTGCTTGCACGCCAAGTTGCATTTGAGCGTACACTCCCAAAAGAGCGTGTTGAGTTTATGCTCGGCCACGCACTTGCGGCGGTAAGAACGATATGCCTCTAGCGAAATGCGCTGGCGGAAAGAGATTTTGCTCCCGCTCATTTCGAAGTATTTTCTTTAGGTACCGGAGCCATGGTGAGGGTTACCTCTTTTTTAATCGTCCCTTCATACCAATGCCCCTTCGACTTGTCTTTGTGGATATCAGCAGGGGTTATCGCTACCGAATCCACCTTAGTTTCCCAACGGCCGTTCTTAGCTCCGTCTGCATCTACGGCTCGCACGTAGAGCATATTTCTACCAAAGGCCGATGCATTATTAAATATTTGAGCGACACCGGTGGCATCGGTTTGGTGGTTTTTAGTCCATGGCACAAAACCGCCCTCTGCATAATTTGATTTCTCAAGAAGAGTAACTTCTATGCCCTCGATAGGCTTACCCTCGGGGCTCTGTACCTTGGCTTTGACTTCGTACTCCACATAGGGGCTTCCATACTCTACTCTACCTCCGCCTCCCAATCTGTCGCAAGAGGTGTGAAATAGTCCTAGGAAAGCTGCACTCCCGATACTGAGGAGGCTTGCTACGCGTTTCGTTAGTTTTTTCATTGTGTTGATCGTTTATAGGGTTTCACTTTACTAGATTAAATCCATTGTGATGGGTCTTCTTATCAAACATCTTGAAGTGGAGTGGGCGAAAACGGACGCTTATTTCGAAACCTAGTCGTTACGAACCAGCTCCATGGTCAGGGTTATCTCTTTTTTGATAGTCCCTTGATACCCAAAGGTCTCCGGATGGATTTTATGTATATCCGAAGGGGTTATCGCTACCGAGTCTACCTTAGTCTCCCAGCGACCATTCTTAACCCCGTCCACATCCACAGCTCGCACGTAGAGCATTGCTCCGCCAAAGCCCGATAGCCCGTCATGTACATAAGCAATGCCGTTGGCATTGGTTCTTCCGATTTTACTCCATGGCACAAAGTCTCCTTCTGAGTTTTCTGATCTCTTAAGAAGAGTAACCTCTAGGCCTTCAATAGGCTCACCTTCAGGAGTCTGTACCTTAGCTGTGACATCATAGTCAACGTAGGGGCCATACTTTCCTCCGCCTCCACCCCTAGTTCTGTCGCAAGAGGTATGAAATAACCCTAGGAAGGCTGCACTCCCAATACTGAGGAGGCTTGCTACGCATTTTGTTAGTTTTTTCATTGTGTCGGTTGTTTATAGGGTTTCACTTTACTAGATTAAATCCATTGTAATGGCTCTTCTTATCAAACATCTCAGAGGGGAATGAGCGTAAACGTCCGCTTACTTCGAAGGGGTTTCGTCTTGAGCCGGCTCCATGGTCACGGCGATTCCCTTTTTGAGGACACCCATGCACCAACGCTTCTTCGGTTTCCTACTCTGTATATCTGATGGGAATAGGGGTATCGAGTCCACCTTGGTGGCCCAATGGCCGTTCTTAACTCCATCCACATCTACGGCTTGCACATAAAGTTTATTTCCCGATCCGCCGAGATTACTCGCTTGTGATATTTGTGCAATACCCGAGGAATTCGTTTGTACAGGGGTCACCAATTTTACTATGCGGTCTCCCTCTTCTGTATAATATTTCCGAACTACAGCTACCTCTATACCCTCGATGGGTTTTCCATCGGGGCTCTGTACCTTTACTTTCACATCGTACTCCATGTAGGGAGTACCATACTCCACTCCCCCTATTAAGTGACAAGAGGTGTGGAATAGCCCCAGAAAGGTAGCACATCCAACGCTGAGGAGGCTTGCTACGCGTTTTGTTAGTTTTTTCATTGTGTCGGTCGTCTATAGGTGTTCACTTCATCAATACATCCATCGTGACTATCCTGCCTATCGGACATCAGCCTCTAGAGAGAGCGAAGAGGGTGAGACGCCTATTCTTTCTAGGTGCACCACAAGCTCCTTACGAGCTGTTTGGTGCACAAAGTCGCCCTTGCTCAACCGGATGGTTCCATACCAAGGACGGTACATATAATCCCTGCCAGAGGCTTTAGCATCCCGCACGCGCAGGTGGATAGGCTGCATCACATTCGCAATATAGACATCTTTGCTTAGCTTAGCCACTCCTCGCACATTGGTCTCAGCCGAGGCACTTACCTCCCGCTCCAAGGGCATCTCTATCAGTTCGAGCACCATCCCTTCGAGGGGGGTATTTTGGGAGTCTAGCACGGTTACTACAATCTCCAATACACCATCGGGGCGACCCGGAGCCTGGATCGGAGTCTCCGCAAGAGGGGTATCAATAAGATTACATCCTGCCAGCAATAGCACAAGCATCACCGGCAAGAGAATGAGTTTGAATTGACAAAATTTCTTCATTGTTTTTGGTGTGTTATTTTGGTGTGTTTATTGAGAGCAACAAGAGCATGGCCCCACCTCTTCCCTACACTAGGGCTCGGGGGTCTCTTGTTTTAGAGAGTCGATTTCTTCTTTTGAGTCGGGGGCTGGGGATATCTCCTCCACCTTCTCGTATGTCCGATAGGGAACGCCATACATTACCCTGGGCATTTCCTCTACTTTTTCTTTCTTTCGGGGATTAGGGTTCCGCCCTAAAGAGTCCCCTTTTTCACCTCCTTTTCTTGCACCCAAGAGGGCGCAACCCGACAGAAAAAGAACCGATAAAGAGGCAAATGTAACTGCCAATACAGAGCTGATACAGACTTTCTTTCTTCTTGCCATACCCATACTTCTTTTCTAAAGAGTCACAAAATAGAAAAGGCATCACCTCTCCCGAGAGGATCCACCCACCCCAAAGGTACTACTAAAATAAATCTCAACCAAATTCTAACAATGCCTGCGAAGAGAAACGCCCTCGCCCTACACAGCAAAGCACTGCCGAGCAAAAAGTTTTTCTCCATAGGCTGATTTCTTCTTCCCTTTTCGGGTAATTTTCGAAAAAATCTTGCCCGTGAAATATTTTCTTTTTGCCCCGTGGCGGAAAAAATATCAGGCAGCGAAATTTTAAGGTTTCACAAAAGAAGTAAGAGACCGCTCTCCCTCGCCCCACGAATTGTACCTTTGCGGCGAAATGAGCGAAACCCTCTTTACCCACCCCCAACCGCTAGCCCGAGCTCTCGTCGATTGGTTCGAAGAGAATGCCCGAGAGCTCCCATGGCGCACCACTCGCAACCCCTACCACATTTGGCTCTCGGAGGTCATACTGCAACAAACGCGCGTAAACCAAGGGCTCGACTACTTTCTTCGCTTTGTGGAAGCCTTCCCCTCCGTTACCGACCTGGCACAAGCCTCCGAAGATCAGGTACTCAGCCTATGGCAGGGACTTGGCTACTACAGCCGAGCGCACAACCTCCATCGTGCAGCACAAGTTATAGCCACGGAGCATCAGGGGATATTCCCCAAAGATTTTGCCTCGATACGTGCTCTACCCGGGGTGGGCGACTACACGGCCGGAGCCATTGCCTCGTTTGCATTCGATCTGCCTTACCCGGCCGTAGATGGCAATGTACTGCGCGTAGTCAGTCGGCTTCTAGCAAGCGAACTCCCCATAGACACCCTGGGCGGGAAGCGACTCTGCACCCAAGCGGTGGAGGAGTTACTCGCCACCCAACTCCCCCCTAGCAAACTGGGGCAAGCCCTTATAGAGCTAGGCGCACTGGTCTGCACCCCTCAATCTCCCCAATGCTCCGCCTGCCCTGCCTCCTCGTGGTGCCGTGTAGCGGAGCTCCCTCTCGCTCGTCTCCTGCCCATAAAGGGGAAAAAGCTAACCCTTAGAGATCGCTACTTCAGCTACATCTATAGTACCCACCATCAGCAAGTCTTACTAGAGAAGCGAGGGCGAAACGACATCTGGCGAGGGCTGTATCAATTCCCTTTGTTTGAGAGTGAGAGGTCCCAAGCACCCGAATCGGTAGCCCATTGGCTAGAGCACGAGCTCTCCTACTCGGGAGAGTTACGCCTTGCGCCCACTACTTTCACCCTCGAGCACCGGCTCTCCCACCAAATACTTCACATCACCATCTACACCGCCGAACTTGAGTCCGACACCCTAGGGAGCACCAAGTACCAATGGGTAAACCGGAGCGAATTGGGCGATTACGCCCTCCCCACGCCTCTCGTCCGCTTTCTTGAGCAACTGCGCTGACTTTCCCCCTCGACTAGCCCCCATTTACGCCATACCCTTCCATCCCATCTCCCTCCCTCGGCATCATTTTGACTATTCGCAACGAAACAATATAGCTGTAGATAAAAATAAATGCTTACCTTTGCAGTGAAGATTGCGGCCGTGGTGTAATTGGTAGCCACGTTAGACTTAGGATCTAATGCTGCGAGGCGTGAGGGTTCGAGTCCCTCCGGCCGCACTCTCCTCAAGATTAATCATTGTGTATCTGTATGGCTCTGGGGCATCCTGGAGCTTTTTTGGTCAATAGGGCTTGCTTAGCGCTCTCCAATCCATATCTTTTCTAACGCTTTTCCCGAAATAGGGTAGTCATATCTCAGTTTATACGGAAGAGGGCAGAGACTTTCTGATTACGGTAAAGAAGTGTGCATAGGAACGAGAATCCTTTGTACATTTGTACTAATTAAAGACATTGATACCCATGGATAGTAATAAAGTATTATTCGTTAGCGGTATAGATACCGGAGTAGGGAAAACCTATGCCACGGGCATTTTGCTCCGCCAGATGCGGGAGGCAGGCCTCCGTGTGATCAGCCAAAAACCTGTGCAAACGGGCTGCGAGGGGCGTAGCGAAGACCTTGATGTACACGACGCTCTAGCCCCCCATCTTGATCCCGAGCAACGAGCAGAGCCCTACCGCTGCACCTATCTTTATAAGTATCCTGCATCACCTCACCTTTCGGCTCAGCTGGAACAACGTCCCATAGACCCTAAAAAGATCGATTCTGACACCCAAGAGCTTCTCTCGTTGGGCTACGATCGTATCCTAATGGAGGGTGCCGGAGGGCTTATGGTTCCACTGACCCCCGAGCTCCTTACCCTCGACTTTATTGCTCAGCGGGGCTATCCCGTAGCCTTAGTTACCTCGGGGCGACTGGGGAGCATCAACCACACCCTACTGAGCTTGCAAGCACTACAAGATCGGGAGATACCGATAGAGCGGGTCATCTACAACCACTATCCCCCCGAAGAGGCCCCCATAGCCCACGAGACTATAGCATATCTTAAGCATTACCTTGCAACCTATTTCCCCTCCACTCTGTGGCAAGAGATAGGATACGAAACATTGGACTCCGAGTCTTCTGACAAATAACATTGCGTATGAAAGAGACGGTTACTCCTCAGCCTCAAGGGCTGCAAGACATAGTATATTACGGAAGCGAAGCGGAGCAGGAGATGGTGCGCACAGCCTTCGAAGCCCTACTTCACGACTACCAAATGAGCAATCATCGTCGCAAAGACGAGATCATCATTAAGGCATTCAATCTAGCGAACAAAGCACACGCAGGGGTACGGCGCCGCAGCGGAGAGCCCTACATCATGCACCCCATAGCGGTGGCCTATATCGTTAGCCACGAGATGGGGCTTGGCTCCACCTCTATCGCCTCGGCGCTCCTGCACGATGTAATAGAAGACACGGAGTACACCGAAGAGAACATCCGCGACATGTTTGGCGACAAGATAGCCCAAATCGTGCAGGGGCTTACCAAGATCTCGGTGGAGATGTTCAAAGATCAGGAGGATGTATCTGCCCAGGCGGAGAATTTCAGAAAGCTGATCCTTACCATGAACGACGATATACGCGTCGTCCTCATCAAAATAGCAGACCGCCTGCACAACATGCGCACTCTTGAGTCGATGCCCACACACAAGCAACTCAAGATCACGGGAGAGACGCTCTACGTCTACGCACCCATTGCCCACCGACTTGGGCTCTTTACCATCAAAACAGAACTCGAGGAGCTATGCTTCCACATAGAGCATCCTGCCGAATACAACGAGATTAAAAACAAGATAGAGGCTAGCGAAGAGCAGCGAACTCTCCTCTTTGAGCACTTTGCCGCCCCACTACGCGAGGTCTTTGCTCGCAAGGGGCTTAACTACGAGATGAAGGCGAGGGTGAAGAGTTGCTACTCGATTTGGCGCAAAATGCAGGAGAAAAAAATCCCCTTCGAAGAGGTGTACGACCTCTACGCCGTGCGCATCATCTTTGAGAGCCAAGAGGGCATCCCCGACAAAAAGGTGTGTTGGGATATTTACTCCGAGATCACAGACCTATACCGCAACAAGACAGACCGCATCCGCGACTGGGTTAGTTCTCCCAAGACCAATGGCTACCAAGCGCTCCACCTTACCGTGATGGGGCCCGATGGAGAATGGATAGAAATACAGATACGCTCGCGCCGCATGGACGATATAGCGGAGCGTGGATTTGCCGCCCATTGGAAGTACAAAAGCGAAAACGTGGAGGAAGACTCCGAGCTCGATCGCTGGATAGAAACGATCCGCGAGATCCTGGAGAATCCCACTCCGGACTCGATGGACTTCCTCGATACGATCAAGCTCAATCTCTACTCCGACGAGATCAGCGTCTTTACCCCCAAGGGGAAAGTTTTCACTCTTCCCAAGGGAGCTACCGGGCTCGACTTTGCCTATGCCCTCCACGGAGAGCTGGGGAATAAATGTCTCGGTATCAAGATCAATCATCATCTATTCCCCCTGAGCCATACCCTCAGGAATGGGGATCAAGTGGAGGTAATCACAAGCCCGACCCAAGAGCCTCATCCCGAATGGCTCAAGTACGTAGTGACCGGGAAAGCTCGGATGAAGATCAACGCTGCACTACGCAAAGCAGACCGAGAGAAAACCGCTTTAGGAGAAAAAATGGTAACCGAGCTGCTCGAGGCCGAGGGGCAAACCATCACACCTCTCCTACTCGACAAGATTGCCAGTTACTATAACTTCCACAAGAGAGAGGATTTCTTCTTGGCCGTAGGGAACCGCTCCATAGAGCTACCGGAGTCTTTCCGCAAGGTCTTCCAAGGGGCTGATGGCAACTTCTTCTCGCGTCTATTCCGCCCTTCAAAGAAAAACAGAGAACTCACAGCCGCCACCATCGAAGAGGCACAATCTCCGGATAAGCCCAATACAAAGAAGCCCTACCTTCTGGAGCAACACCTCCTCACCCCCAACTACACCATAGCCCCCTGCTGCTCTCCTATCTTGGGCGATGATACGGTAGGGTTTGTTACCGACAACGGCACCATCATGGTACACAAGCGTAATTGTCCGGAGGCAATGCGACTCAAAAGCAGTAAAGGGAATCAGCTTATCGAGACCGTTTGGGGCGACCATCCGCACTCCCTTTTTGAGGCAACTCTCGCCATCAAAGGGATGGACTCAATCGGTATTCTCAACGCTATTATCCAAGACATTAGCGAGGACTTTTACCGCTCCATTACAAGCATCAACCTCTCGGCTCAAGGGGGAGTTTTTGGTGGAGAAATCAAGGTGATGGTACACGACGTGGAGGATGTACGTCGCATCATAGAGGGGCTAAAACAAAAAGATACGATCGCGTCGGTCACTCGGGTCTAAGGCCACTTCTCTTTTTCCTATCCATAGCGGACACCCTAAGCAAAAGCGAGGTGTCCGTTCTTTTTTTATACAGCAAAATAGACTACCTTTGGTTGTAGATAAATGAAACACCACTAAACAAACAAGAGCTATGACAGTAAAAGAGTATATCGCAGCCCACGAAGAGGAGTTCCTACAAGACCTGTTCGCGCTGCTTCGCATCCCCAGCATCAGTTCGCAGAGCGAGCACAAACCCGATATGGTACGCACGGCTGAGCACTGGAGGGACTACCTCCTCGCCTCGGGCATGCAACGAGCCGAAGTTTATCCCACCCCTGGTAATCCCGTGGTTTTTGCCGAGCGCATTATAGACCCCAGCGCAAAAACCATCCTTATATACGGCCACTACGATGTAATGCCTGTGGAGCCTCTTGAGCTTTGGAAGAGCGAACCCTTCGAGCCCGTCATCCGCGACGGACACATTTGGGGGCGAGGAGCCGACGACGACAAAGGGCAAACCATGATACAGGTAGCCGGGCTCCGCACCGCCTTAGCTCTCGACCTCGTGCGTTGCAACGTAAAAATCATATTCGAGGGAGAGGAAGAAATCGGCTCTACCCACTTGGAGGCATTCTGCCAAGAGCACAAAGAGATGCTTCGTGCTGACGTGATTTTGGTATCAGATACAAGTATGGTCGGCCGCAATACCCCCTCGCTCACTACGGGTCTACGCGGACTTGCCTACTGGGAAATAGAGGTAACCGGTCCCAATCGCGACCTCCACTCGGGGCACTTTGGCGGAGCTGTTGCCAACCCCATCAACGAGCTCTCAAAAATCATTGCCCGGATGGTGGATGAGAAGGGACGCATTACGATACCCCACTTCTACGACGATGTAGTACCCCTCTCGAAGGAAGAGCGAGATATGATTGCTCAAGTACCCTTCTCTCAAGAGGCCTACTGCAAAGCCATTGATGTGGACGCCGTATTTGGCGAAGAAGGCTACAGCACTCTCGAACGCAATAGCTGCCGCCCCAGCTTCGACGTATGCGGCATTTGGGGAGGCTACACGGGCGAAGGTGCCAAAACGGTGCTTCCCTCTAAGGCGTACGCCAAAGTATCTACTCGCCTTGTAGCCAATCAAGATCACGATAAGATCTCTAAACTCTTTGTAGACTACGTAAAGCAGATTGCTCCTCCCTACGTACGCGTCAAAGTAACACCCATGCACGGAGGCGAGGCTTACCTCTGCCCCATCGATCTCCCCGCCTATAAAGCAGCCGAGGAGGCGTGTGCCGTGGCTTTTGGTCAGCGTCCTCTAGCGGTACGCCGCGGAGGGAGTATCCCCATCATCGCCACCTTCGAAAAGGTTCTTGGTATCAAGAGTGTACTCATGGGCTTTGGTCTCGAAAGCAATGCCATCCACTCTCCCAACGAAAACTTCCCCTTGGATATATTCCGCATTGGTATAGAAGCCGTTGCCGAATTCTATAAACTCTACCGATGAACAACGAAAAACCGATATTGATAACCGGTGCCCTTGTCAATGGATCCATACAAGATCTATTGATTGAGGGCAACCAAATAGCTCGTATTGCCCCGAGTATCCCTGTAGCCGATCACTACGACGTGCTGGAGGGATGCCGCCGCGTGGTGGTACCGGGGATGGCGAATACGCATACCCATGCTGCCATGACCCTCTTCCGCGGTTACGGAGATGACCTGCCCCTGATGCGCTGGCTCGAAGACTACATCTGGCCCGTGGAGGCGCACATGACGGAGGAGGATGTCTACTGGGGTGTACGGCTTGCCTGCCTCGAGATGGTACGCACGGGTACAACGGCGTTCCTAGATATGTACGCCTTCCCCATGGCAACGGCTCAAGCCGTAGAGGACTCGGGGATGCGAGGCGTGGTGAGCTACACGCTCTTTGACCGAGGGGACGCAGAGCGCGCCAAGCTCGACAGAGAAAATTGTAGCCGCTACCGCAAAGAATTTGAGCAGTTCTCCTCCCGAGTGGTCTTCTCTATCGGTCCACACGCCATCTACACGGTAAGCGGCCCACAACTCCGCTTCTGCCGCGACTTTGCAGACGAAACAGGCGTGCTGGTTCACCTCCATCTCTCAGAGACCCAAACCGAGATAGAAAATGCCGTCAAGGAGTACGGGTTGCGCCCTGTGCACTATTTGGAAAAACTTGGAGCACTCAGCGATAAGTTCGTACTAGCACACTCGCTTTGGATGGAGGATGACGAACTAGACGTTATCGCTCGCCATGGAGCTGCCACCGTGCATAACCCGGCTTCCAATATGAAGCTAGCGTCGGGCTACGCCTTTAAGTTTGAGGAGATGAAAAAGCGTGGAATCCGAGTGGGAATCGGTACAGACGGATGCTCCTCTAGCAACAATTTGGATATGTTCATCGCCATGCGTATGGCGGCTCTTCTGGGCAAAGTATGGCGTTTCGACCCTACAGCAACAGCCGCCGAGGCAATATACCAATCTGCCACTCGCGAGGGCTACAACATACTAGGGCTTAATGGCGGCAGGATAGAAGAGGGAGCTTTGGCGGATCTTTGCCTCCTACGTACAGATCGCCCCACGATGGTACCCCTACACAACCTCACCTCCAACCTCGTCTACTCTGCCGATGGCTCCGTGGTAGATACCACTATTGTAGATGGTAAAATACTGATGCGCGAAGGAGTGATCCCGGGCGAAGAAGAGGTAATTGCAAAGGCGAATCAACGAGCACACAAGCTCATCAAATCCTACGGAATCAAACAATAAATAGGTAATGCTATGGAAATGAAAATGTATCACGAGGCTGCGGACTTCCTCCTCAAACGCCTCCCCTTCAAAGCAAAAATAGGTATCATCCTAGGCAGTGGCTTGGGAGAATTGGGAAATAAGATAGAAGACCCCACCATCATCCCTTATAGCGAAATCCCCAACTTTGCCCACTCTACGGCTATTGGTCATAAGGGCAATTTCATCTGCGGTAAGCTCGGGGGCGTCCCCGTTGTAGCTATGCAGGGGCGATTCCATTACTACGAGGGTTACCCCATGGAGCGCGTAACCTTCCCGGTACGTGTGATGAAGCTCATCGGCGTAGAGACGCTCTTTGTCTCCAATGCTGCCGGAGGTATCAACAACACCTACCACGTGGGCGATCTGATGATTATACGAGATCACATCAACAACCTGCCCAATCCGCTGATTGGTCCTAATATGGAAGAGTTCGGAGTACGCTTCCCCGATATGACCAGAGCCTACGACCGCGACCTCATCGCTCGTGCAGAACGCATTGCCAAAGAAGAAAACATCGAGGTAAGAAAAGGGGTATATGTAGGGCTAACCGGTCCCTCTTACGAAACTCCTGCCGAGTATCTTTTCTACCAACGTGTGGGTGGGGATGCTATCGGCATGAGCACAGTGCCCGAAGTACTTGTGGCACGGCACGCCGGAATCCGAGTATTCGGGATGTCGGTCATCACCAACGAAGGCTGGCACTTCGAGGGCGACTATACCAACGATGCTCAGGAAGTAATTGATGCTGCCAACGCAGCCAGCGAACGAATGGGACGTATTTTCCAGCGACTCATTAGCGAGATTGCCGAAGCTTAATGGCGACCTCCAACTCATCCCCTTACGCACCTTCGCTCACCGATGAAGAGATTATGGCTTCACTGCGGGCGAGGGTGCGCTCTCGTATGGACGGGGCAACTGCCGCTGCCATGCGTGCCTCCGGGGTGGACTATGCCTACAACTTCGGATTGTCTATCCCCCAACTGCGCGACTTAGCAAGCGAACTCCCCTCACGACTAAGCCTTGCCCAGAAACTCCTCTCTGCCCAACTGCGCGAGATGCGTATCCTTGGGCTTCTCTCCTTTCCACCTGAAACCCTAACCTATTCCCAGGCAATTTCCTTTGCAAAATCACTCGAAACGGAGGAACTTCTCAGCCTATTCTCCACTCACCTTTTGGCTAAGAACGAAAACGTTGTTGCCTGCTTTCCCCAAGGAGAATCCCTAAGGGTACAGAGGGTGTGGCTCAACGCGCTCTCTCGCCGACTCCTACAAAACTTCCCCACTTCGGGATTATCTCAAGCGATTGAGACGACGCTAGAAAGGCTCTCCGCCCAACCCGAGACGCTATCCGTAACCGAGATGGACTGGTTAGAGCGGCTCTACAACAACGAGGAATGGGCAAAACAGATGAGCCCTGCGCTCCGCTCTTGGACGCAACTCCCCGAGGAACACCCTCTCCGCAACGTCGCAAGCGACCTTCTATCGCTCTAGCGCACCACCCGCAACCCCTTCTTTCCCATAGCACATTTCGGCAAAAGCGCATCCACTTTCGCCGGAGGGCTTGCAGTTTCTCATAAAAAAGAAGGAGGACCACCCCAACGGCAGCCCTCCTTACTCCTGAAGAACTTATATAGATTTACACAGGATCCATTCCGGAATATCAGCGTACCGCCTTGAAAACAAGAGGCGTAGCACCTCCCATTACCACGATAATACAGGGATTCTCTTCGCCTGCGGAGATACTAAACAATACCCTACCGGCTTGAGGAGTAGCCACCGCGAGAAGACGACCCTCGAGATCGAGCAGGCGAACTTCTTTGCTCTCTTGGGGCAGATTCACTACTTCCCAGCCTTCGGAAGTCGCGCGCAATGCCACATCAGCCCCCCAAGCAACCGGCGCGAGGGCCGTCATCTCCGTTATCTTGAAATCTTTCCAAAGCGGAGAAGCCAAATAGGCACTCTTGCTCCCCTGAGGCACCATGAGGATACATTCACTACGGTTAATCCCCTCAAACACATCGTCTACAAAAGCACTCTCTACAGGAGTTGCCGTTTTTACTGTTATCTTCTTGATGTTTTTGCTTCCACAGAAAGCCCTCTCTCCAAACGCCGCAAAGTTGGGAGAGAACTCTACCTCTTCCAAATTGGTGCAATACCAAAAAGCGAAGTCGTCTATAGTGGTTGTGGCATCGGGCATCTTGCAAACTTTATTGCTCATATTGGGATAGGCGAGCAGTTTGGCGAGGTTCTTGGTGTAGAGAACACCCTCCTTTGCTGCATAGACGGTATTGCCCTCGTCTGCGGTGAAACGCTCCAATCCAAAACATCCGAGGAAGGGATTGCCGGAGAAAGAGGCTGCCGACCGACCAAAATTGACCTCCTTAAGACCTAGACACTCACTAAAAGCCGCATAACCAATCTCCTGCAAACTCTCGGGGAAAGAGATCTTCTCCACGGCATGATTGTGCCAAAATGACTTCTCCTTAATCTCTTTCAATCCGGAGCCAAAGGTAATTTCCTTAACCTTCTCGCAAGAAAGGAACGCGTCGGTAGCAATGCTCTCCAGCGAATTGGGGAAGTTTAGTTTCTCTATGGAAGAACAATTTCTAAAAGCAGCCACCCCAATTGTCTTTAGCCCTTCTGCGAATACAACGGTCTTGAGAGCCGCATCGCCCTCAAACGCCTCATTGGCGATAGACTCGACCGTGGTAGGGAAAGTGATCTTTCGTAGCGCAGTGCAATATCCGAAGCAGGAAGTTGGGATAGTCTTGATCCCCTTAGGCACGACGAATTCCTCTAGACCGGTGGCGCCGAAGAAAGCACTTTCGTCGAATGTTTCCATCTCTTTGGGGAGGTTGATCACCTTAAGAGCATCTGTCTGATCAAAAGAATTGTGACGGATCTCCTTTACCCCTTCCGGGATGGTTATCTCCTTTAGAGCACGACAGTGGGTGAAAGCATAGTTGCCCAAGAACTCCAATTTGCTCGGGAGCTTGATCTCTTCCAATACAGGGCACGCACCAAATACGGTTGCGTAGATATGAGTCACTTCGTCGGGAATGATCACCTCTTTGAGGTTTTCGCACTTAAAGAAAGCCCCAACACCAATAGAGCGGATATTCTTGGGGAGGGTAAGACTCTCAATCGTGGAGCAGCCATAGAATAGCTTCTCAGGGAGCATATCGGGTTTGGTCTCGTCCACAACGTACTCACGCATGTTACCCAAATCCTCCACACGAATGTAGTAGGTTCCACCACCGGGCACAATCGTTGCTTCCGAGAGGTCTATACGTCTCACAGAGGCGTGAGGCTTCCTAGCGCCATACTCATCGGAGCCACAGAATTGACGCAAAACTCGTAGGTCGTAACTATTGAGCTTGCCTATAATCTTGACCGACACAGCCGTTTCTTCCCAAATATTATCGGGAGCTTCGTCGTACAACTTACCGGCATCGGAGAGATTGACAACGGCGTCAAAATTTTCTTCCTGGGCACTAGCATGCCAGAGGGAGGCTGCACTGCACACCACCCAAGCCATCAAAACGAGTAGTTTTTTCATCATACTATTTGGTCTATAATTTCGTGAAATCAAATTTTTAGTAACTCATGGGAGGGCAACGCAAGGTCGTTTTATCATCCAATCGAATGAGATAAACGCCGTCTCCGGGAGCCTCCACAAACATACTGCTAGCGGTAACTTCCATACGACTTAGGAGCTTACCCGAGAGGTCGTAGAGAAGCAAGCATTGAGTTCCCATGGGGATATTGCCAATCACCCAGCCGTGCGAAAGTCTCGCAATGGAGATAGCATTTGCATCAATCTTCTCATTAGGCGAGCCCTCGGGACAGCCGGTTCCGTCTCCAAGATCAGACACCTGCCATCCTTTTGCTATAGCAAGGGCGGTATTACTGGTGGCAACAAAGGGCGTTTTGTTGAGCAAGATACATCCGCCGGCTCCGTTGTTATCATCTTTGGGTTCCTTAGCGCGCAACGACTTGTAGAGGTCGTTGAGGGCACAGTCGTTCATATCCGTTCCCTTTACCGATACGTAATACACCCCCTTAGCATTGGGGAGCGTCAGCTCTTTAATCGGGTTGGTATGCACATTGACGTGCACTAGCTGAGTCAAATTAACGATGGAAGAAAGATCGGAAATATGGTTGGCATAGCAGATGATAGTATTCAGATTCTCCAAAGAAGAGAGGTCTAACGTTGTAATTTGGTTCTCACTGCAAGTAAGACTATTGAGGGTTTTCATCCCCTTGACGGCGGAGATCTCCGATAGATTACAAGCACTAATATCCAACGTCTCTAGCGACATGGGGAGTTCATACTTCTCGAGCATAGGGTTTCTTGAGCAGTCCAACACCTTAAGAAGAGAGCATTTACTCAACTCCAACGTCTCTAATTTATTGGCGTAACAAGTCACATTCCACACGAGCGGGCAATTATCCAAACGGAGAGTCTTTATCTGATTGTTGTTACAAATCAGGTTGGTCAACTTGGTGCATTGGGAGAGATCAAGCGAAGTAATCGCACAAGAGGGGCACTCGATAACGGAAAGTTCGGTTAGCCCTTCGATATTGATGCTCGCCAAATTAACGCTGTTGTTTGTCGCAATCGTCTTAAGTTTTTTACAATCTCGTAGGTCTAGCTCCGTAAGCCCCGTGGCAGGAAGCAAAATCGTCTCAAACTCATTCTCCTTGGGGAGGACTAGTTTCTCGAGGCGATTATTGAGATAACCAAAGCCCGCAAAGAGGTAAGAGATCTTTTTATTGTTCGAAAGATCCAACTCTTTAAGCCACACTTGAGCCACATTTAGATGCCGAAGCTCAGGAGCTCTGGAGAGATCCAACGAAGGAATACGCGGACAACCCTCCAACACCAGCTTCTGAATCGGAGAATGCGAAGGCATAACAAAACTTGTCATCTTGCCCGAATTCTGACAAACAACGCTATCGAGCAACATATTATTGGAGAGATCCAGCGTCTCTAGAGGGATGCTTTCTAAGGTAAGAGCACGCAGATTTACATTCTTTGTAAGGTCTAATTTGGTAAAATAATTCTTCCTCGAAATAAGGTCGGTAAGCGGAGGCATATTTGTAACATCCAGCATCCCTAAGCCATTACCCGAGCACTCCAATACGGCAATATCACCGTGGAGTTCCAAATTTTTAGCCTTCGTTTTCCCTCGAATGGCAGTGGCCGTGGTGTGCAAGGTATGCTTTTCTACGGAACCATCTTCCCAAACCAACGAGACTTCCCCCTCCCGGCTTCCCATTAGAAGCAAGGCGAAATCACTGCCCACGTTGTCGAGAAAAGACATCTTGATAGAGTGCTCTTGAGCCAACACAGAAGTGCAAGCTCCGCCCAAGCAAGCTACAATCAAGACAAGAATACGAACTATTGTTCTTCTCATAATCTATTATTTTAATAAAATACTTAGCTCTACAGCCCGACAAAAACCCTGCAAAGGCGGATGGCATCCACCTTATTCCGTCAATCTAATTTCGTCTCTGCCCGAAAGTTACGACATTATTTCGAACACAACATTACAAATAGAAAGAAGAACAGAATAAAGCAAGAAAGAAACGATAGAAATACAACACCTCTTCTAACAATCAGCTATTTAATAAAAACTTAAAGCTGCTATCTGCCTAGCTAGAGGGGAGCAAAGAAAAAGCCCTCAGGGCAAAGTCTCGGGAGAGGAATGTAGCACAAAAACAAAATTCCCTCTCCCTTTCTTCGGATCTAGAGTAGGGGAGCCCTCTCTGCAGTATATTTTTCTATCTTTGCGTACACAAATTAGCTAAGCCGATGAAACGAAGAAACTCATCATATCACCCTAAGTGGCGTCCCGGAATGGACAGACGCAAAGTACACCGCCGCCGTGTACGCCGTACCCTACTCACCACCTTACTCATCGTCGTAGTACTGACTGTTGTAGGACTCATCGGGTTGTATCGCTTTGCCCCCATAGGGAAATCTGGGGAAGGAATGTATGTATATGTCACTGAGAACACCACGGCCGACGATGTGCTCCAGCAGATCGAAAAACGCATTTTGGTACGCTATCCCGGCGTGTTACATCGCGTGGCTCCTTGGGTTCTACGCACCAAAGGGAAACTTCAATCCGGGCGTTATCGCATTGAGCCCTCCATGAGCCTTCACACCCTTTTCGCCACCCTCACAAGTGGAGAAGAGAGCCTCGTTACCCTACAAATCACACGAGGGACTCGCACACAAGAGGAGCTGATAAAAACGCTAACCGGGGAGCTTAGGATGAAGCCCGAGAGCCTGAGAGAGCGACTGCAAGACGTCCAATTCTGCACCTCTCTAGGCGTGGATACCATTACCATACGTACCCTCTTTATGCCCAACGAATACAAGGTACGTTGGGATATTTCGCCCGACTCCCTTGTCGCTCTCTTCCACGAAGAGTATAAAAAGTTCTGGACCGACGAGCGCAAACGCCTTGCCACAGAAGCCGGATTCTCCCCGGCCGAGATTACAACCATCGCCTCCATCGTACAAGAAGAGAGCGCAAAGAAAGACGAGCACAGCACCATCGCCGGGCTTTATATCAACCGCCTTCGCGAGGGGATGAAGCTCCAAGCCGACCCCACAGCTCGCTACGCTTATGGCGACTTCACGGTCAAACGCATTGGGCAAATACAGCTGAGTGCCGACTCGCCCTACAACACCTATAAGGTAAAGGGATTGCCCCCGGGGCCGATCTGTTACCCCGAGCAAAGTACCATCGATAGCGTACTTCACTACAAAAAGCACGACTACAGATATATGTGTGCCCGAGCGGACTTCTCCGGCTACCACGCCTTTGCCTCCAACTACACGGAGCACAAACGCAATGCCAAAGCCTACCAAGCCGAATTGGACAAACGAGCCATTAAGTAAAGCGCTTTGACCGACTTTAGCGAAGCATTCTGCCGCACCGAGCTTTTGATAGGCGAGGAGGCCTTACAACATCTCCGCTCTGCGCACGTCCTACTCGTAGGGCTTGGAGGCGTGGGGGGAATAACGGCTCACCTATTAGTTCGCGCAGGGATTGGGCGACTTACCCTCGTGGATGGGGATAAAGTCTCCCTCAGCAATCTCAACCGACAGATGGTGGCTTATCAAGACACGTTAGGCACATTCAAGACGGAGGCCCTGGCACAAGAGCTGAGGCGCATAGAGCCCGAAGTAAACCTCACGTTGGTGACCCAATACCTCACTCCTGAGGATGTGGCTCCTCTCTTTGAGCAGTGTCACCCCGATTTTGTGGTGGACGCCATCGACACATTAGCCCCTAAAATGGAGTTGCTCGTAGAGGCGCATAAGCGCAAGATTCCCGTTGTTTCGTCTATGGGAGCAGGGGCCAAACTCGACCCCACAGCCCTCCACATCGAAGATATAAGCGCAAGCCACACGTGCGCTCTAGCCAAAGCCGTACGCAAAGCACTGCGAGAACGCGGCGTGCACAAGGGAATACCGGTTGTCTTCTCTACAGAGAAAGCCCTACCGCACGCCATACAATCCACCACCGCAGAGCCGGGTAAACGCTCCACCGTGGGCACCATCTCCTACATGCCCAATCTCTTTGGATGCTTCCTTGCTAGCTACGTATTAAGACAACTCGTCACCCCATACCTACCAACAACAGACTGATGCAAACCCCATTCATCGCCATAGAGCAACTCCACAAGAGCTTTGGCTCGCTCGAAGTATTATGCGGCGTCTCATTTTCGGTGACGCAAGGTGAAGTCATTGCCATCGTGGGAGCGAGTGGAGCAGGCAAGACAACCCTCCTACAAATCATGGGAGCTCTTGACACGCCCACCTCGGGGCAGGTCTGCATTCGAGGGGTGAATCCGCACACCCTCTCGGCTCGGCAGCAAGCGGACTTCCGCAACAAGCACCTCGGCTTTGTCTTCCAATTCCACGAACTACTCCCCGAGTTCACCGCTCTTGAGAACGCAGCCCTCCCTGCCCTCATCGCAGGTGAATCGCGGCGGGAGGCGCTAAAGCATGCAGAAGAACTCCTCACGATGCTCGGTCTGGCAGATCGTTGCCAGCATGCCCCTCGCGAGCTATCCGGAGGGGAGAAGCAGCGCGTGGCCGTAGCTCGTGCCCTCATCAATCATCCGGATGTACTACTCGCCGATGAACCCTCGGGTAGTCTCGATAGTAAAAATAAGGAAGAGCTTCATCAACTTTTCGCCCGCCTTAGCCGAGAGATGGGGCAAACGATCATCTTCGTAACTCACGACCGCACGATGGCAGAGCGAGCCGATCGCATCATCACACTGCGCGATGGACAAATCGAATCCGACGAAAGCAAATTGCCATCAAGCACCCAAACAGCCCCCCAAGAGAGCTATGAACTCGCATCTGAGTAAGTTCTTTCGTTTTGGCAAGAGCGACCTTCTTGTCTTTTTCTTCTTCGTCTGCTTGGCCGGCGTAGGAGCCACCCTCCTGCTCTGGGGTAAGCCACAAAGCAAAGAAAGACTACTCCCCCAAACGCATCAAATCGCCTCAAACACCCAAGAGACCTCCCTTTATAGCAACGGAGCCACCACCCAGGCAGGCAGGGCTAGCCTAGCAGCTCGAGACAGCCTCGTACTCAGCAAAGACTACGTAGGTCCGCCCGCTTCCGACCACAGCTACACCGGTAGCCGAAAAATTCCCGAGGGGATTACCCTCCCCCTCAACCAAGCCGACTCGGCAACGCTCACCCAAGTTCCCGGCATCGGAGCTACCTTTGCACAGAGGATTGTGCGCTATAGAGAGCGACTCGGCGGCTTTTACACCCTCTTGCAACTGCAAGAAGTCTACGGTATGACTACGGAGAAGTTCCAACAAATCTACCCCTACTTTACCCTAGGCACCGCCCCCCAACGCATTGCACTCGGCACGCTCCCCTACGATAGTCTGCCTCAGCATCCCTACCTCAATAGGGGGCAACGGAATGCCATAGCACGCATTCTCTACCGCGACGGCAAACTACAAGGTTGGCAACAACTCGCCAATTTGCCCGAGTTCACGCACGATGATAGTATCCGATTGGGGCACTATTTTACGTTCTAATTCTCAAACAAAAAGAGGAAACAAGAGCCTATGATTACCAAGATCTATCCCGAGACGCCCGACTGGGATCTCCTGCACAAGGTAGCTGCCCAAATACGTGATGGAGCTATTATTATCTACCCTACGGGCATTAGCTACTCCTACGGATGCTCTGCCTACAAAGCACGAGCCATTGAAGAGGTGTGTAGGCTCAAGGGGGTAGATCCCAAGAGGCATAGACTCACTATCATGTGCCGCGACCTAGCGGACTTTACACGCTATGCCAAGGTAGACAACACCTCGTTTCGCTACATCCGTGAGCACGAGAGCGACCCCATCACCTACCTACTGCCTGCCACCTCCGAGCTACCTAAGCTCCTCATTAACAAGCACGAAGTAGGATTGCGGCTCCCTCTACATCCGCTCACTGCCCTCCTTCTGGAAGTGCTCGACGAGCCCTTACTTACCGCCTCTCTTCCCAATAAAAAAGAGGACCCTGAGTACCGTACAGACCCCGAACTCATAGACGAGCTATACGGCCACGAGGTCTACACCATCTTGGATGGGGGTTGCGCCCTAGGCGGCACCACGGCCATCGTTTCCCTCACCCAGGGCGAACCCGAGACGATTCGCCCCGCCGATATCCCTCAGCCCCTCCACTAGCCGTAATCCCCATATCGCTTTTTCAGACGAAGTAATGAAGCAATTCTCGCCCCTACTCCTACCCTTTGTAGTCCTATCGTTGCTACTCACCAGCCTTATCATAGGCTGTGCCAAGCAAGCCTCTCCCGAGGGAGGCCCCTATGATATGACCCCCCCCAGGCTCATCAAAAGCGACCCCGCCAATGGAGCGACCCACTTCTCTGGGAAAAAGATCAAACTCACGTTCGACGAGAATGTAAAGGTGGAGAAGAGCAACGAAAAGGTAATCTTTGCTCCGCCTCAGAACATGACCCCTCGCATCCTCTCGGGTACCGGCAAGAGTATTACCATCATTTTTGAGGATTCTCTACACAGCAATACCACCTACACCATAGACTTTACCGATGCCATTGTAGACCTAAACGAGGGCAATCCTCTCGAAGGTTTTGTGTTTGCGTTCTCCACAGGCGACAAGCTAGACAGCATGGAAATACGGGGGCAAGTACTAGATGCTCAAGGGCTTTACCCCGTACCCAATATATTCGTGGGGGTACACCGGGAGGGACCCGACAGCCTCTTCCGCACCCAAGCCTTCCTACGCACAGGGCGTACCATGAGCGATGGCTCTTTTGTAATCACCCACCTAGCACCGGGCAAGTACCGGCTCTTTGCACTCAACGACCTCGACCACACCTTCAGTTATAGCCAGCGATCGGAGGGCTTTGCCTTCCTAAACGAACCCGTAGAGGCGGTAGCACCATCCACCAAGGCCGAGAAAGCGGCCTCCTTTGCAGCTGATTCTGTAAAAGAATCCAGCCAGGAAGCTCCCCCGGAATCAGCTGATTCTTTAGAAAATCCCGGGCAGAAACCGACTTCGGTTCCGGGCAAAAAGGAGGAGCCGGACCACCTACTTCTCTATTCGGTAGACTTGCCACAAAAAAATTTCTTGCAAAAGAGCGCCCGACAAGACTCCACTCGTATAACGCTCTCCTTTAGCCAACCGCTGGAGCAGCTCCCCCACGTGCGGATTTTGGGTGCACCCCTCGAAAAGAAGGATTTACTCCTCCCCCAGATTGACGAGAAGCGAAAAGAGGTAACCTATTGGATTACAGATAGCAACTACTGCAAGCAAGACACGCTGCAGGTACTTGCCCAATACCCCTCTCTCGACTCACTAGAGCACCCCACACTACAGACCGATACCCTTAAACTGATCTATCGAGCTCCCAAAAAGGGCGTAATCCGCAAAAAAATAGAAGAGAGACGAAATAAAGTCGCACAGAGCCAACGCAACGCCGAGAAGCCTCTTCCCCCTCCTTCGGCTCAAAGTGGAGAGGCGAACCACGATGGCCCTAAGGAGATGGTTGCCCCCGGCAATAGCGTAGGCGACGACCCCGCCTCCTCCAACACCACCCTAGAGGTGGACGAGAAAAATCCGCACCTCACACCCCAACTTGTCAGGAGCACCTCGCCCTTTGCCCTCACTCCGCGCGATACGATGGCTATCGCCTTTGCCCAGCCGCCCATCCACATAGATACGAGCAAGGTGCACCTATATAGTGTGGTAGACTCCACGGAGACGCCACAGACCGTGCAGCTACGCCTCCATCCCGAGCAGGCTCTGCAACTACAGATCCTAGCCGACCTTCGGTTGGGCACAAAGTACCGCCTCCAATTAGACTCCGCAGCAATTCACTCTTGCTACGGCATTCCCAGCCGCACCTCGTCCCTCGATCTCGAGCTGGAGAGTGAGGATAAATTTGGAGCCTTCACCCTTACATTTGACAGCTTGGCCACCCGAGGAGCAACGGCCTATGTAGAGATATTGTCCGAAGATAACAAGGTACTCATCGCTCGCCCCGTACTCCCCGATAGCACAATCACACTAGATATGCTGCCAGCCGGTAGCTACTACGGCCGTCTGTGGATAGACCAAAACAACAATGGTAAGTGGGATGCCGGTCACTACCCCACCAGCCAACCCGAGCCCTCCTACCTCTACCCCAAGGCAATGACCATCCAAGCTAAGTTCACCAACGAGATTCATTGGAATGTAACGGAAGTCCCCCTCTCCAAGCAGCGTCCTTCCGGGTTAAAACTGAGCGAAGAGGCAAGCCGTAGAGCAGCCCAATCTGAGCAAAAGAGGGAGCGTAACAACCTCAATGAGGAGTATATTAAGCGGATGCGCGAGCGGTATGGCGAGAAGTGGAATCCCTCCAATTCCGACCGCAGAATACTTGGGATGCCCACACGAGCCGAGGAGAAGGCAACACGCAAAGCCGAGGAAGAAGCACAGAAAGAAAAGCGAGCAAAGCTGCAAAAATAACATTTCGCTCCTAAATCGCAACACTCCCCTGAGGATTAGCAACTTAAGCCCTCGGGAGAGCGGTCTATTTTCTCAACTCCTAAAATTCCGAAAACGAAGTTATTCTCAATTCTTTTTAGTACATTTGTACAAGAATAAGATATTAACTCATGGTTGCTCTCCCTCTATATATATCATATAGGGAATAGGAGCGAAATAAGGTCCCTATACAGAGAGAACCACTCCTACACGCAACTCCGAGGAAAGGGGAAGGTATGCGACTAAAACAAAAAAGGGCTATAGGGCCTCTAGATTTTCTTTTTGTTGCTTTTTTTGTTTCTGCTTTACTTGCGGGGTGTGTTCGGTGCATTTTCCAAGGCGACCTCACCATCTTCAATACCATCCTGCAAGCCACCTTCGAATCCGCTCGGGCTGCTTTTGAGATAGCCCTTGCCCTTACGGGGGTTCTTTGCTTCTGGATGGGGCTGATGAGTGTGGGCGAAAAGAGCGGACTAATACCACGGATGGCCAAGGGGATCAGCCCTCTACTGCGCACGCTATTCCCCTCAATCCCTCAAGGCGACCCCGCCATGGGCAAGATCTTTATGAGTATCTCCGCCAATCTACTAGGGCTAGACAATGCCGCAACGCCCCTAGGCCTGGAGACTATGAAACGCCTGCAAGAGCTCAACAAAGAGCCGGATAGAGCCTCCGATGCCATGATCATGTTCCTTGCCATCAATGCAAGTGGGCTCACCCTTATCCCCACAAGTATCATGGCGTTTAGGATGCAAGCGGGAGCGAGTAACCCTGCGGATGTTTTCTTCCCCATCCTTTTGGCAACCCTCGTCTCCACCATCGTAGCTATTCTACTCGTAGGAGCTCGCCAGAGAATCAAACTATGGCAAGCCCCTCTTCTGCTCTTCTTTGGAGGCATTGCCCTACTTATTGCCCTCATTGTTCTACTCAAGCAACAACTCTCTCCCGAGATGTTTGGCACCTGCACCACGCTTGCAGCTAGCCTCTTACTCCTCACCACTATCGTGCTATTCCTCATAAGCGGCGTGCGCGCTCGCATCAAGATATTCGAGACTTTTGTGGAGGGAGCCAAGGGAGGATTTACTACGGCGGTCAACATTATCCCCTATCTCGTGGCCATGCTCGTGGGCGTGGCTGTATTCCGTGCCTCGGGAGCTCTAGACTTCATTATAGAGGGACTCCGCCGGCTCGTTCTGCTCTTAGGGGCAGATAGCGAATGGATAGAAGCTCTCCCCACCATGCTCGTAAAACCCCTAAGCGGGAGCGGGAGCCGAGCTATGATGGTAGATGCCATGCAAACCTACGGAGCGGATAGCTTGGTGGGACGTATCGCCTCCATCGTACAGGGGAGCACTGACACCACCCTCTACATCGTGGCGGTGTACTATGGAGCCGTCAAAGTGAAACAGACCCGCTATACTATTGGTTACTCTTTACTCGCCGATGCAGCCGGCATTATTGCCTCCGTCTTCATTGGCTATTTATTCTTTGCATAAACAATTAAATACATAGATCATGAAGATCAATTACTTCACCGAAAGAAATGTCAAAGTTCCCCATCTAAGACGGCAGATTATAGCCCGCTGGATTAGGCAAGTGGCAAATGAAATGGGGAAAACTCTGGGTGAACTTTCCTACAAGTTTACCAACGATGCCGGTATCCTTGAGGCCAACAAACTCTTCCTCAATCATGACTACTACACCGACATCCTCACCTTCGATGCCTCCAGCGAGGGCTCCGAATTCATCACAGGAGACATCCTTATCAGCCTTGAGACAGTAGCGAGCAATGCCGAGAAGTTTGGCGTGCCCTACGAAGAAGAGTTGCACCGTGTGCTCATACATGGGGTGCTCCATCTCTCGGGGATTGACGACAAAACGCCCGAAGAGGAGCGTCTCATGCATTTTGCAGAGGATCGTGCGATTGTTTTGCTGCATCGCCTTATAGGAGATCGCCCTCTGCTTGCAGATTAAAAACGAAATGTCTTATACAAGCCTTGCCCTCGGTTGTAATTGGGGGTAAGGTTTTTGCTATTCCGATTTGCCATTAGAGACAAATGGAAGGCTCTATTACCTACTATAAGGTATTTTCCCTACCTTTGCAGGGGCATTATGCTCCTATAGGTAGGATATATATGAATATACATTTATCACCGCCTGATGGTACACCGTTGAGGGCTCCTCTCACAAAAAGGGAAGAGGCTTTCTTTGGATAGCAATTAATTATTAGTACACTATAATCAAGAACGAATCACTATGTGGCTTTGTAATTCTTCCGTTGGGAGGAAGTTTGTAATGAGTATTACAGGACTCGCGCTTATACTCTTCCTCCTCTTCCACATGTCTATGAACCTCGTGGCCATATTCAGCCCCGAGGGCTACAATGCGATCTGTGCATTCCTAGGAGCCAATTGGTACGCCGTGGTGGCGTCAATAGGGCTAGCGGGTCTGATGATCATCCATATTATCTACGCTTTTTGGCTCAACGTCCAAAACCATAGAGCGAGAGGCAACGACCGTTATGCTGTAACAGCACGCCCCCGTGGGGTAGAATGGTCTTCGCAAAACATGCTACTGCTAGGGATTATCATAGTACTGGGGATTGGTCTTCACCTCTTCAACTTCTGGGCGAAGATGCAGCTTGCCGAACTAATGCACGCACACGACTTGGGCATCGCCGGGGTAGCAGGCCCCACAGATGGCGCCGGTCTTATCGCCTACACCTTCTCTAACCCCATCTTCTCGGGACTATACCTTGTATGGCTTCTCGCCATCTGGTTCCACATCAACCATGGTTTCTGGAGCGCTCTCCAGACTATCGGTTGGAACAATGTCGTTTGGATGAAACGCATCCGAGTGCTCTCTACCTGGGTCTCTTCTATCCTAATGCTAGGCTTCGCCGCTGTAGTACTTCTCTACTTTGGTAGAGCTATATGCGATGGTAATCTCTGGTTCTATTAATCGTTGTAAGTATGGCTAAAATTGACGCTAAAATACCTCAGGGACCACTCGAAAGCAAGTGGACCAACTACAAGAATCACCAGAAACTTGTTAACCCCGCCAACAAACGTCGTCTTGATGTTATCGTGGTAGGGACCGGGTTGGCAGGGGCATCTGCAGCCGCCTCTCTCGGTGAAATGGGGTTCAATGTACTCAACTTCTGCATCCAAGATTCACCTCGCCGCGCACACTCTATCGCTGCCCAAGGAGGGATCAACGCAGCAAAGAACTACCAAAACGACGGTGACTCTGTATATCGTCTTTTCTACGATACAATCAAGGGTGGGGACTACCGTGCCCGCGAAGCCAATGTATATCGCCTCGCAGAGGTAAGCAACGCTATTATAGACCAATGCGTAGCTCAGGGCGTTCCCTTTGCTCGCGAATATGGAGGTCTACTCGATAACCGTTCATTCGGGGGGGCTCAGGTATCCCGTACCTTCTACGCTCGTGGTCAAACGGGGCAGCAGCTCCTACTCGGGGCTTACTCGGCACTCAGTCGCCAGGTAGCTAAGGGGAGCGTTAAGCTCTACACCCGTCACGAAATGCTTGACCTCGTTATTATTGAAGGTCGTGCAAGAGGGATCATTGCTCGCAATCTCTCCACGGGAGCCATTGAGCGTTACGCAGCTCATGCTGTAGTAATAGCTACCGGGGGATATGGCAACACCTACTTCCTCTCCACCAATGCGATGGCCTCTAACGGCTCCGCAGCTTGGCAGTGCTACAAAAAGGGCGCATACTTTGCCAATCCTTGTATGGCACAGATCCACCCCACCTGCATTCCCAAGCATGGCGATTACCAATCGAAATTGACTCTTATGAGCGAGTCGCTCCGCAACGATGGTCGTATTTGGGTGCCAAAAAAGCTCGAAGATGCCAAAAAGTTGCAAGCCGGAACGCTCAAGGGGCACGACATACCCGAAGAGGATAGAGACTACTATCTAGAGCGTCGCTACCCAGCCTTTGGTAACCTCGTACCTCGCGACGTGGCAAGCCGTGCAGCCAAAGAACGCTGTGACGCCGGCTTTGGGGTAAACAATACGGGGCTCGCCGTTTTCCTCGACTTCGATGATGCCATCCGCCGTTTGGGCAAAAATGTAGTGGAACAGAAGTACGGCAATCTTTTCCAGATGTACGAAAAGATTACCAACGACAACCCCTACAAAACGCCCATGATGATCTATCCTGCCATCCACTACACGATGGGCGGCCTCTGGGTAGACTATGAGCTCCAAACTACCATCCCGGGGCTCTTCGCGATTGGAGAAGCCAACTTCTCCGATCACGGAGCTAATCGTCTGGGCGCATCTGCCTTGATGCAAGGGCTTGCCGATGGTTACTTCATCCTCCCCTATACACTCCAAAACTACCTTGCCGACCAGATCCGCGTGCCTCGCTTTAGCACCGATCTTCCGGAGTTCAAAGAAGCTGAAGAAGCAATCAACAAGCGCATCAAAACCCTTATGGAAAATAAGGGAAGTCGCTCGGTAGACTGCCTACACAAAGAGCTCGGGAACATTATGTGGGAGTACGTTGGCATGGGACGCGACAAAGAGGGACTACAAAAAGGTATTGCCCTCCTTGCCGAGCTAAAGAAGACGTTCTGGAAAGAAGTAAACGTACCCGGTAGCGGCAGCGACCTCAACATCGAGCTCGAAAAGGCACTCCGCCTTGCCGACTTTATCGAGATTGGCGAACTCATGGCACACGATGCTCTCGACAGAGAAGAGAGCTGCGGTGGGCACTTCCGTCTGGAGCATCAGACCGAAGAGGGCGAGGCTTTACGCCACGACGATACTTTCGCCTATGCTTCTTGCTGGGAGTATCAAGGTGAAAACCAAGCTCCCGTTATGTACAAAGAGCCTCTCGAGTACGAATTTACGGAGCGATTAACACGTAACTACAAGAACTAATTGAGACGTTAAGCAATGGATCACAATATCAATATTACCGTACGCGTTTGGCGGCAAAAGGGGCCCCGTGAGAAGGGTCGCTTCGAAACCTACAGCCTCAAGGAGGTATCGCAGAGTGCGTCGTTCCTCGAGATGCTAGACCTCCTCAACGAGCAACTTGTAGCCGAAGGGAAAGAACCGGTTGTGTACGACCACGATTGCCGCGAAGGTATCTGTGGAATGTGCTCCCTCTATATCAATGGACACCCCCACGGACCCGACGATAGCATTACCACCTGCCAGCTGCACATGCGTCGCTTCAACGATGGCGATACGATCACGATTGAGCCCTGGCGCTCTGCCGGATTCCCCATCATTCGCGACCTAATGGTAGATCGCTCCGCCTATGATAAGATTATCCAAGCCGGCGGATTTGTATCGGTCAATACCGGTGGGGTACCCGATGCTAATGCGATAGCCATCCCCAAAGCCAAGGCGGACGAAGCCATGGACGCAGCCGCCTGTATCGGGTGTGGTGCTTGTGCCGCTGCCTGCAAAAACGGCTCTGCCATGCTCTTCCTCAGTGCAAAGGTGAGTCAGCTTGCCCTGCTCCCCCAAGGACGCCCGGAAGCTGCACGCCGTGCCAAGGCTATGATTGCCAAAATGGACGAGCTAGGGTTCGGGAACTGTACGAACACTCGTGCTTGCGAAATGGAGTGCCCCAAAAACATCTCCATCTCACACATTGCACGACTCAATCGAGAGTTTATCAAAGCAAAGTGCAAAGATTGAGGTAGGTAACAACCCTATAGACAACGAGGGGGCTTCCGAAGATCAATCGGGAGCCCCCTCCTTTTTCCTCGCCCTCGACGCTAGGAACCCCTCTCTACGACTCTTGTTTCCAAAGGGACTTCTTCGCCTAAATTTTGACAAGTTCAGGCGGAGTTTGAGAAGGATTTTGGCTAACTTCATGCGGAAAAAAGGCCTACTTTTTTGGGAAAATTACCCTCCACTCGCACACTCTCCGGAGAGAAAATGGGAGTATAGTTCGATAAAATCAATAACTTTGCAGGCGGAACACCTGTATTTTGCACGGCTTATTGGAACCGCAGATATGAGTCAAATAGAAAATATTACCCTTAAGAAGAAAGGGCACAAGGGCCTACAAAGGCTTTTCTTCACACTTCTCTGTTTGGGGATGTTGCTCCCTATCTCCACAGCCTCTGCACAAAAAAAAGGAAAAAGTGGAGGGAAGAAAGACTCGTTTGTGCTCGTTTTGGACGCAGGCCACGGTGGAAAAGACACCGGAGCTGTAGGTAATGGCGGACGAGAAAAAGACATCAACCTAAAGGTGGCTCTCGCTGCCGGTGAAATCATCAAGGAGCGATACCCCGAGGTAAAGGTGCTCTACACACGCAGCGACGACACCTTTATCGGGCTACAGCAGCGTGCCAACTTTGCCAATCGCAACAAGGCCAACCTTTTCATGAGTGTCCATACCAATTCGGCTCAATCTTCGTCGGCAGCGGGCACTGAGACCTACGTACTAGGTTTGTGGCGCACCGAAGACAACTTGCGCGTGGCTATGAAAGAGAATGAGTCCATCCTTCTCGAAGACGACTACGAACGCACCTACCAGGGTTTCGACCCTTCCTCTAGCGAGAGCTACATTATGTTTGAGATGATGCAAAATGTGCACCAAGATAAGAGCATTCGCCTTGCCCAAGCCGTACAAAGCAATTTGGCTAAATTGCCCACCTCCGACCGCGGAGTGCGCCAAGCCGGATTCTTGGTAATACGCGAAACAGCAATGCCCAGTATTCTTATCGAAGTTGGGTTCATCTCTAACAAAAAAGAGGCCGAATTCCTTCTATCTCGTGACGGACAAAACCGTTTGGCTCAAGCTATTGCAGACGGATTTGCCAGCTACTACGAAGCCTACAACAAGAGCAAAGCTCTCTAAAAGTTCCTCTCTAGGAGCGAATTACACCCAACACAAGAACTAAAACATACACCTAAACAACGAACCAGACCTATATGCAAGGACCTTCAAAACTTATCAAGATCGGCTTCTTTACCCTCCTAGCCATCGCATTACTCTACTTCGGGATCAACTATCTAAAAGGGATTGCCATTTTTGGTCGGGAGTACACATACTATGCCCGCTTCAGCAACGTAGAGGGGCTCGTGGTAGCATCCCCCGTCAAAATCAATGGCTACAAAGTAGGTACCGTACAGGGCCTGAAATTTGAGATTGCACCCGATGGCACGGCCTCCACTCTTGTGCAAGTAAACATTGACCAAGAGTATAAGATACCCCAAGGCACCCGTGCCTCCATCAAAGCAGCCCTCTTGGGTGGAGCTCAGCTCGACCTACAGTTATCCTCTTCGCAGCAGATACTTGCCGAGGGCGACTTCCTAGAGACGAGTGAGACGGCAAGTGACCCTCTTGGCACCATAACCAACGAAGTACTACCCCGTGTGGCGCAATTGATCCCGAAGGTAGACTCCATTCTATCCTCCACACAAGATTTGCTGGCGACTCCAGAGCTAAAGCAGTCCGTACACGAAGCCCATGCTACCCTGGCCTCCGCTCGTAGCTCCATGCAAAAACTTGATGGTCTAATGGCCTCTCTACAAAGCTACACCCGCCAGGATGTGGGCCCCATGATCGGCAAGGCCAACAGCACACTCACCCGCATCGACAACTTCTCACAACAGCTCGATAGCATCAATGTGCGTCGAATCATAACCAACCTAGAGACCACAAGCAACGAGCTCCACACCCTCTCACAGCAACTCAACAGCAAGGAGGGCACCCTTGGCAAAGTAATTAATGACGAAAAACTATACGAAGACCTTCGCTCGTTGCTCACGAGTACGGACTCTCTCGTAACGGACTTTAAGGAGGACCCTCGTAAGTATATCAAACTAAGCATCTTCTAGATGAGCGAGAAGGCAGCAGAGCATTCCGAGACAAAGGACCTAACCCAGGGCCCCATTGCTCGGCAGATAGTAGCCCTAGCGGCCCCCATCATTGGTACCTCCTTTATACAGGTGGCCTACTCATTCACCGACATGGCATGGGTAGGGCGCCTAGGGAGCCGTGAGATAGCGGCCCTGGGCGTTATTAGCGTGCTAACCTGGCTCGCCTCCTCTATTGGTGCTCTCGTAAAGACGGGAGCCGAGGTACTTGTTGCACAGGGGTTAGGGGCACAAAATCGCAACTCAGCTCGCTGTTACGCTCAGCACACCTCTACGCTCGCCCTCTATATCTCCCTTGGGCTGATGCTCCTCTTCGGAGTCGGGGGCTCTACCTTCATTGGTCTCTATGGGTTAGAAGAGACAACTAGCGAGTTTGCCCAACAATACCTCGACATCATACTCTGGGGGCTCCCCGGCTTCTTTCTCTCGCTATCCTACAGCGGGGTGTACATTGCTGCCGGGCGCAGTAACATCCCCTTTTGGATCAACAGCATCGGCCTCGTGCTAAACATGCTGCTCGACCCTCTCTTTATTTTCATCTTTGATTGGGGCATATCGGGAGCCGCCCTCGCCACCATAGTGGCACAATGGGTTGTAGCCCTACTCTTCTTGTACCAAGTGCATGGGCGCGACCATCTGCTCGGGGGCTGGTGTGTAGTAGGTCCCTTAAAACGCACAGAGACCCTGGCGATACTCAAGCTTGGGCTCCCTATCGTGACTCTCAACTCCCTATTCGCCCTCATCACCTTTGTCATGGGAACGATAACGGCCCGTGCCGGTGGGCATATCGGCGTGGCCACCATCAATATAGGCGGTCAGCTCGAAGCCATTACCTGGAATACCTCCCAAGGCTTTGGTACGGCCCTGGCGGCCTTTGTAGCCCAGAACTATGCGGCAAGAAAGCCGCACCGCATCTTCTCCGCTTTTCGGGTCAGCATCTCCATAACCTCTGTATTTGGTATTGTGGCCATGTTCCTCTACATATTCTTCGGAACGGAGCTCTTCGCCCTCATCATTCCGGAAGAGGAGGCCTACTTAGAGGGGGGGCGCTACCTGCGTGCTACCGGGTGTGTCCAGCTCTTTATGATGTCGGAGATCTTGATACAAGGGCTATTCTATGGTACGGGGCGTAGCCTACAACCGGCCCTCATCAGCATTCTTGGCAATAGCATCCGCATCCCATTAGCCCTTATTTTTGGGGCCATGGGGTTTGGGCTCACGGGTATCTGGTGGGCCATTGCCACCTCCATGGCGACAAAAGGCATCGTTGCAGTCTCTTTCCTCCCCTACCTAAAGCGCCGGGTGTATCGTCATCTAGGGTAGCCGCCCCGAGCAAAGAACCATTCGAGAAGATTCAGCCCCAATAAGGGAAAATTTCGCCTCAACTCATTGCTTCAAATCCCCTCTAGGCGAAATTTTGTTGGTACTTTTGCACCTAGAAAAAGATAGGATCCGAGAACGACAATCATGCTGATAACCGAGCGACTCTATGTCCCCGACGATGTAGATGCGGGGGTTTTATTCGGGGTTAATAGGGAAAACCTTATTCTACTCCGCACCCTATACCCCAAGTTGCGCCTTGTAGCCGGAGACAATGTGCTCAAGATCTTGGGAGAGGCTTCGCAGATAGACGACTTTGTAAAGGTACTCGATCACCTCTCCGCCCACATCCGACGGTACAACAGCCTCAACGAAGATGCTATCCGTCGCATTGCCCGAGGCGAAGATGCCTCCACCCCCGAACCTGAGTACCATATCGTCTACGGAGCTCGTGGCAAAAGCATTGCCGCACGTGGGGCCAACCAGCAACGGATGCTCCGCACTTTTGAGGAGAAAGACCTGCTCTTTGCCGTGGGTCCCGCCGGATCGGGCAAAACATTCGTAGCCATTGCTCTAGCCGTCAAAGCCCTCAAAGAGCGCAAGATACGCCGCATCATACTCTCCCGCCCCGCCGTAGAAGCCGGAGAGAAATTGGGATTCCTACCCGGGGAGATGAAAGACAAACTCGACCCCTATCTACAGCCGCTCTACGATGCTCTGGAGGAGATGATACCCCCTCCCCGACTCAAAGAATACATGGAGCAGGGTACGATACAGATTGCTCCCCTTGCCTACATGCGCGGACGCACCCTCAACGACGCCGTCGTTATCCTAGACGAAGCGCAGAACACCACCACGCATCAGATGAAGATGTTCCTCACCCGTATGGGGTACTACTCCAAAATGATTGTAACGGGCGACGTAACCCAAATAGACCTCCCTCGGGGCGTAAAGTCCGGTCTGAAACACGCCCTTGAGGTACTATCGGGCATACCCGCCATTGGGCGCATTACCTTCGAAAAGGGAGACATTGTGCGGCACCCCCTCGTACAACAAATTGTAGAGGCCTACGATGCCAAAGCTAGAGAAGAGCAAGAAGAGAAAAAAGATTCTTTAATCAATAGAGATACAGATAGCTTATGAAGATCGAAACCCTCCTCCGTACCGACTATAATTTGCCGGGGCAACAGAGCGTTTACCACGGAAAAGTACGCGACGTTTACTTCCTAGAAGGAGACCTCGTGGCCATGATTGCAACCGACCGCATCAGTGCTTTCGACGTAGTACTGCCTGCGGGCATTCCCTACAAAGGGCAGGTGCTCAACCAAATTGCAGCCAAACAACTAGATGCCACGGCCGACATTGTGCCCAATTGGAAGATAGCCACCCCCGACCCCATGGTGACCATCGGGCATAAGTGCGAACCCTTCAAAGTAGAAATGGTAATCCGTGGCTACATCACAGGTAGCGCATGGCGGGCTTATCAAGAGGGGGCACGTTCTATCTGCGGCATCCCTCTTGCTGAGGGGCTTCGCGAGAATCAACGCTTCGACCATCCCATCATTACCCCTACCACTAAGGCGGATGAAGGACACGACGAAAACATATCTCGTGAGGAGATAATAAGCTCCGGACTTGTAAGCGAAGAGGACTACACCCTCCTCGAGCAGTACACACAAGATCTCTTTGCACGCGGCAGCAAGATCGCAGAAGAGATGGGACTCATCCTCGTAGACACCAAGTACGAGTTTGGTAAAAAGGATGGTAAGATCTACCTCATAGACGAGATCCACACCCCCGATAGCTCTCGCTACTTCTATGCCGAAGGCTTCGAAGAACGCTTTGCCAAGGGAGAACCCCAACGTCAGCTCTCCAAAGAATTCGTACGCAAATGGCTCACCGAGCAGGGCTTTATGGGCAAAGAGGGACAGAAGGTGCCCAAGATGACCGACGAATACTGCCTAAGTGTGTCCGAGCGATACATTGAGCTCTATGAGCATGTAACGGGCGAAAAGTTCGTACGTGCAGAGCAAGATCACCTCGCACAACGGATTGAGAAGAACATCACAGACTTCCTAAAGAAGAAGTAAAACTCCCCTCTCCGGTATGGATCAAGCTACCCCAACGACAGGTAAAACGGAACGCATCCGTCGGATGTTCGACGGCATTGCCGATCGCTACGACATTGCCAACAAACTGATGACTCTAGGCATTGATCGCCTATGGCGTAGGCGCACCGCTCGTTGGGTAGCAAGCCATTCCCCCCACAAGATACTTGATGTGGCCGTGGGCACGGCAGACCTAAGTCTGGAGCTTACAAGGCAATGCCCCGCACTAGAGCAGATCACAGGCGTAGACATCTCCGAGGGAATGCTCCAAAAAGGGAGAGAGAAAATCGCTCAAAAAGCCCCCCAAGCAAACATCCAATTAGAGCTTGCCAATTGCGAAGCACTCCCTTACGAAGAGGGTTCGTTTGATGCCGTGGTAAGCAGCTTTGGGGTACGCAATTTTGAGCACCTAGCTCAGGGGCTAGAGGAGATGTGCCGAGTAACGCACCCGGGTGGTGTCATTGCCATTCTAGAGCTTAGCGTGCCCCGTAATCCCATCTTGCGTTGCGGATATACCCTTTGGACGCACACCTTTATCCCCCTTGTAGGCTCTCTTTTTGCCCGCAACCGTGGAGCCTACGATTATCTCCCCAAGTCGGTTCGCCAAGTGCCTCAATACGAAGCATTCACCCAAATGCTCCTAGAGGCAGGTTATGGCAAGGCAGAGTACAAAGCATTCTCGGGTGGAATTGCCACCCTATATTACGCCATAAAATGAAAGAATACGCGCTGATTGGTCACCCCGTAGGGCACTCCAAATCTCAAGAGTTCTTCAACGAAAAATTCCTCGCCGAGGGGATTGATGCTCACTATATCACGGCAGATCTAGCAAGTATCAAAGAGCTAAAGGCTTTCCTTTCGGCACACCCCAATCTACACGGCTTCAACGTAACAAGTCCCTACAAACAAGCCATACTTCCCTATTTGGATGAGGTAGAAAGCGAGGCTTCATTGCTCGGGGCTGTCAATACTGTAGTAGTGCAAAACTCACGATGGGGCAAGCGCAAACTCATCGGATACAACACCGACCTCGAGGGCTTTAGACAATCCATAGCCCCCGTACTCGGGGGGAGACGTCGTGCGCTCATCCTAGGCTCCGGAGGGGCATCTTGTGCGGTACAACGCGCCTTTAAGAAGCTAGGCGTTGCCACCCTTGTGGTAAGCCGCACCCCTAAATCGCCCTACGCCATCACCTATTCCGACATTACTCCGGAGATCCTTCGAGAGCACAAAATCATTGTGAATTGCACCCCCGTAGGTATGACTCCCAACGTACAAGAGGCTCCCCCTATCCCCTACCAGGAGATCACCCCCGAGCATCTTTGCTACGATCTTATCTACTCCCCCGATCGAACCCGATTTCTACAGCTCGCCCAAGCCCAGGGAGCCACGATCAAAAACGGGATTGATATGCTCTTCTTGCAAGCGCACGAAAATTGGAAGATTTGGCAAGCAGCACGCCTCGAAAAAGGCTCTATGTGATAGAAAATCACTACTTTCGCAACTGAAAAATTAGAAAACTGAAGACATCTCTATATGACTACTGAAAAATTTTATTACATCCGTAACGGACAACAAGTTGGCCCCTTCGAAGCTGAACAGCTCGCCCAAGAAAACATCACTCCTCAGACCATGGTCTGGAGACAGGGAATGGAAGATTGGAAAGAGGCTCGCCTCCTCCCGGAGCTTGACTTCCTCTGGCAAAATAATGCAAACAACGGAGCAAGTGGAGTTCCTCCCTTCCAAACGCCTCTTGGTCAGCAACCTTTCGGCACTCAAAACAACGCTCCCTATAACATCTACGCTAACGGAGGCATTCCCCCCAAGTGCCCCCCTACCTATTTGGCTTTTGCTATCATCGTCACAATTTTCTGCGCATGGCCTTTGGGTATCCCCGCCATTATAAATGCCACTCGCGTGGAGAAAGCCTACAATCAGGGCGACTTCGCCGGAGCCGAACGATTCAGCAAATCGGCTCGCACATGGTCTATTGCCAGTATGGCAGTAGCGGGAGCCATCGTTCTCATATGGGGTGTCATAATGATCTTTTCTGCCGTATTAGACTCAGCCTACTAATTAGGGGATAGTCACCTCTCGGCGAATAAGCATCATCGCAATAGAAGAGCACAAACTTAGTCCCGAGAGGGATAGAGCATGTGCTCTTCCTTTCCTTCTAGACGCCTAGCCCCTACAAGACTCTTCCTCACACTCCAATAGTATGGATATTCTCGAGCTTTACACGTACTTCAAACGCTGTAGTGGAGTAACTACAGATAGCCGTGCTCCCAAGAGAGACTCGCTATTTATAGCCCTCAAAGGTGAGCGGTTTGACGGTAACGACTTTGCCCTCGATGCCCTTGCCAAAGGGTGTGCCTATGCTGTGGTAGATCGTGCGGAGTTGGCGCAAAAAGAGGCTCGTTGTCTTTACGTAGAGGATAGTTTTGCAGCCCTCACAGAGCTCGCTCGCATGCACCGCCGCCGGCTCGCCTTGCCCATCATTGGCATCACAGGGACCAACGGCAAGACGACCACCAAAGAACTCATCTCGGCCGTACTGAGAAGCACCTACACCATTGGGGCTACCATGGGCAACCTAAATAACCAGATAGGGGTACCCCTCACCCTTCTCTCCTTCACACCGGAGATGCAATACGGCGTTGTGGAGATGGGCGCCTCTCATATAGGCGATATTGCGGAACTAACCGCCATTGCAGAGCCGGACTTTGGGCTTATTACCAACATAGGCAGAGCGCATCTAGAGGGGTTCGGATCCTTTGAAGGAGTGACGAAAGCCAAGTGCGAGCTCTACGATTGGCTAGGGAAGCATAATGGGGAAGCCTGGGTCAATGCCGACGACCCCTTGCTCATGCAGCGCTCTGCGCCTCTTGTACGAACCACCTACGGCACAAGCCGAGAGGCCTTTTTCCGTGCCTCGCTGCTCGATCACCCCTTGGGCTATTTCCTTGCCTTTGCCTTCTACTGGCAGGGAGAGACCTACCGAGTACATACGCAACTCGTAGGTAAATACAACCTCCCCAATGCCCTCGCTGCCGTAGCCGTAGGGCTGAGACTAGGAGTGGCACCTCCCGATATCGTAATAGCACTGGAGCACTATACTCCCTCGAATAGTCGCTCGCAATATATTGCCAATACGCCCCATCACAACAACCTCGTAGTGGATGCCTACAATGCCAATCCCTCGAGTATGCATACCGCGATAGAGAACTTTCTCTCCACCTCCGGCGCACAAAACAAAATCCTCATCCTGGGGGATATGTTTGAGCTCGGTAGTGCCTCTCGGGAAGAGCATCTAGCCCTCGTACGACGCTTAGTCCGAGAGACTACGGGCATTACCTGCTACCTCGTAGGAAAAGAGTTCGCCGCTCTCGAGAGCGAAGCCAAAGCCCCCCACCTCCACTACTTCCCCTCTACAGAGATTTTGGCAGAGCAACTCCGCCTTGCTCCCATTGAGCACGCCTTCATTCTCATGAAGGCATCCCATGGCATGCACTTTGAGTCCCTTGTAGAGCTATGCTAAAACAACGGCAAGAGCAGCGGCAAAAGCTAGCGATTGATGTACAGCAGATACAGCAAATCAAGCTCCTAGAGGTTTCCGGAGAAGAGCTTGCAGATCGCATTCGGGAGGAACTTGCCACCAATCCTGCCCTAGAAGTGGTAGAGGAGAGGGAGGAGACAACTCCCGAAGACAACTTCCTAGACGAAGAGCCACTAAGCACCCCCGAAAACGAGCAAGAGGGGATACAAGACGATTTCTCCCCGGAGGATTACACGGCAGACGATGAGCGCGAAGATGCTCTACGCGAGCTCCCTCGCACTTCCACTAGTGACGATGATGGACCTTCTTATGTGCAACCCAACGAAGCGCCCTCTCTGTCGGACGATCTCCACGAGCAGTTAATCTCTCTTACCCTCTCGGATCGGGAGCTGACTATTGCCGAATACATCATTGGCAACCTAAGTGACGACGGCTATCTCTTCGCCTCTCTACACGAGATCAGCGATGCTCTCCTGTTTAATGAGAATCTCGATGTTTCCGATGCCGAAATAGAGCAAATGATCCATAGGATACAGCAGCTCGACCCGCCCGGTATTGCAGCACGAGACCTGCGCGAATCCCTCATATTGCAGCTTCAGCGTCTCCCCAAAGACGACCTTCAGAGCCTAGCTCTCTCTATCATCGAAAGCTACTTCGAAGATCTTGCGGCCCACCGCTACGACCGAATTATACGGGCGCTGGCAATCTCTCCGGACCGATTCGCCGAAGCGCAACGCATCATCCGACAGCTCAACCCTCGCCCCGCTAGTGGGTATGGATCGAACCTAGAGGCAGCGGTATCGCGCATCGTTCCCGACTTTACCGTACACCTCCATAATGGAGAGCTACAGCTCTGGATCAACGATGCTCCCAACCTCCCTCAACTAGGCATATCACCGGCATATCTTGCCATTACAAAGGCTCCGATTAGGAGCGAAGCCGAGAAAACCTCTCGTGCCTTTGCCTCCTCGCGCATTGCAGAAGCTAGGCAGTTTATCGACGCTCTAAAGCGCAGACGCAAGACACTCCTGCACGTTGTAGGTGCCATCGTACAAGCCCAAGAAGATTTCTTCCGCACAGGGGACATACAGCAACTTCGCCCCCTTGTCCTAAGGCAAATTGCGGAGACGGTATCCCTCGACATCAGCTCGATCAGCCGCATCACCCAACGCAAATACATACAAAGCGACTACGGCATTTACCCTCTCAAATTCTTCTTCAGCGAAGGCACAACGGGCAGTGATGGAGAAGCCGTTTCGTCCCGAAGCACCAAGGACCTCCTACGACAATTGATCGAAAAAGAGGACAAACGAGCCCCTCTCTCCGATACGGATTTGGGCAAGCTCCTAAGCCAAGAGGGAATACCCATAGCACGCAGAACAGTGGCAAAGTATCGCGAACAATTGGGCATCCCCATAGCTCGCCTTCGCCGAGAGTTGTAAGCCCCCTCCTCCAGTAATTACCCCACACCAACAATAAAATCCTCACAATGAATCCAATCCACACTCGAAATAGCGCAAGGAATCTAGGTTATATTGTCTTTTTATTCCTGTTCATTGTTTCCCTTACTCCCCTTAGGGCTCAGATCACCCTCAAGGGAATAGTCACAGACTCCCTCACCGGCGAGCCCCTCGTTGGTGCGGCTGTTTACGTTACCAAGCATCGCTCCATCGGCACTCGTGCAGACCTGGAAGGGAAGTTCTCCCTCACCCTCCCGAGAGATATTGCCTCCCGCCGTAACCTTATGTTATCGGCAAGTATGGTGGGGTACAATACCCAAAATACAACCATTGCCAAGACACATGTGGAGACCGGTTACTACTGGCACGCCACGCTCAACAGCCAAGAACTTGCCACTGTGGTGGTAACGCCCAAGAAGAAGTACACAAAAAAAGGGAATCCGGCCGTCGAGATTATAGACAAAGCCATCGCAAAGAAGGAAAAGAATCGCATCACACGTTATTCGGATTACTCCTACCGGCTCTACCGCCGCCAGATGATGGGCTTGGCAACTCCTGCCGATAGTGCCGGAGGCTGGTACTTTGGCATTCCCGAGAAGACGTGGCGTATGTGGAGCGACAGTTCGGCTCTAGAGGGTATGATGGTGCGCCCATTCTCCCTCAGAGAGCGCGAGTCAGTACGCTCGTCTATAGGGGGTAAAGAACGCGAAGAACTGATCATCGGACGACGCTTCTCCGGTTTGGAAGAGGCGCTCGAATCCTCCGGGACTGACACAAATTTGGAGGAGCTCTACCCTGAAATTGACCTCTATGCCAATGATTTGGAGATTCTGCACAATCAGTTCCCGGGGCCGATGAGCAAGCTCTTCTCCACCTCTTTCTACAAATACTATTTACTCGACACGGTAGCCGTAGAGGGGCGCCCCGCCTACGAGATCGGGCTTGTTCCCTTCTCCAAATATAGCATAGGGCTATCGGGTACAGTATGGATAGATACAGTTTCCTACTCCCTCGCTAAGGCCCACCTTCAGGTTCCAAAGCAAGCTAATGTAGACTGGGTATCCCATTGGTCTGCTGACTTTCACTATGCGCCAACCGTACTTGATGGAGATACCGTTTGGCTCCCTCATAAGCAAGAGATACATACCTTTCTCACGCCTACCGAGCTAATTCCCTATAGCTGTGAAGTGGATCTCGCCTACATTTACAAGCAATACCGAGTAGGAGAAGAGGCGAAAGACTCTCTAGCTCTAGACCCTCGGCTTGCCTTGAGTGCCCCCATGCGTAGCCAGATAGACAAGCCAACTCTTAGCAACTTTGGTATTGTAGAACGCCCCGAGCCGCTACCCAAATTGGGAGAAGGAACCATTGCCATACTCGACTATCTGCACCAGAAGCCGTCGTATATCTTCCTAGCTAAGGCAACACAGGCAATGGGAAGAGGATTCATCGGACTGCCTCTGAACAAACTCAAGCGGGAGGAATACTATGCCGAGTTGGGCCCCATCGAGACCCTTTTTGCTTGGAACGTTGTAGAAGGAGCACGATTCCGCGTAGGGGGAGTAACCAATGCCAAACTAAGTCAGCACCTCTTCGGACAGGGGTATGTGGCCTACGGATTGGGCGACAAGCGCTGGAAATACTATGGCAAGATCACCTATTCACCTATTGCCAAGGAGGGACACGAGGAGGAATACCCCCAACGCAATTTTTACCTCTCGGGGCATCACGATCTCTTTGTCCCCGGTTATAGAGAAGATGCCATGTACAAAGATGGGTTCAGCACCCTTATAGGCACTATGAAACTGCGCAATCGCTTCTATAATACGAGCTTTAGCGCCGGATTCAATGCGGACTGGAACCAAGCCATCCACACCGTCTTCTCCATCACTTACGACCACAAAACCCCTGCGGGCGACCTGCATTACTATCAAGTAGCAGAGGATGGAAGCCTCACAACCATCCCCTCCTTCTCCACGACCAGCCTATATACCGGCCTCACATTCGTACCGGGGAGGGAGCCTCGCAACGGACGGCGCCCCGTAAGTATGGACAAAGAGAGTCGCCGCTACCCCGTACTCAACTTCGGAGTAAAACTACAACCCAAGGGCCTCCCCGGCAACGAGCACACAACAGCTATGATCACGGCCGGAGTTAGCGCCCGCATCTACCTCTCCCTATTTGGCTTTATCGATTCTTATGTACAAGGCGGGATTGGGCTTGGCAAGCTAGACGAAGTGAATCTCTTCACCCCCTCTATCAACAATAGTTTTGTGGCGAGACAGACTACTTTTGAGCTGATGCGACCTCTCGAATACGTATCCGACAAGTACCTCCACTTCGTCCTCAACTACCACATGAAAGGGCTAATCTTCAATCGTCTCCCCCTACTAAGGCTCACGGGCTGGCGCGAGGTTTTCTCTATTCGAGGCTATTGGGGCGATGTCTCTCAAAGCCGTAAAGACCGACGCGTAGGGGAGTTAGTCTATCCCGAGATAGTCTCTCCTATGAACAATCACCTCTATCTTGAGGGAAGTGCAGGGATAGAAAACATTCTCAATATCTTCTCCTTGCAATACTTCCGCCGCTTTACAAAAAGCAGCATACCCGGTGCTCCCGACTGGACGATCAAGCTAGGGATGTTTTTTTCCTTCTAAGGAAAGGGAAGAGACTTCGGTCGCCCAAGAGTTATCGGCTCGTAAGGCTGGGCATGTACCTCCGCCACAACCGCCATTGGACAATGCCTCGGGCAGCCAAGTAAAGGTCGAAGGAAATCCACAAAGCGGCAACGCCCCAAGAGGCTCGCGAGAGGTAGTAAAGCCCAAAGAAAAGAGCAGAAGCCACCAGCATACTGGTACGCAACCCTCGTGCATAGGTAGCTCCTACAAATACGCCGTCCCACAAAAAGGCAGCAAACCCCAGTAGAGGGACAAAAGCGATGTAGGGCACCCAACGCAATGCTACGGCCACCACCTCGGGGCTATCACTGAGGAGGTGTAGGAGAGGAGAGGGCACCAACAGGTAGAGAAGACTGGTCAAGACAGCCAAAGGCCAACCGAAGGAGAAGAGTTGCCGCACGAGCATTTGCACCAAATCTCTCCGCTGCATACCCACATAACGCCCCGTGAGAGCCTCTCCGGCATAGGCAAATCCATCCATGAAATAGGAGAAAAGATGGAAGAACTGCAGCAAAAGAGTATTAGCTGCTACCACCTCTTCGCCATAACTCGTAGAGGCGTAGGTGAAGAAAAGTGTTACGGCACTGAGGAGCGCCGAGCGTATGAAGAGATCGCGCTGTGTGGAGAAGTAGCCTTTTCTTCGCCTAAGGCGAAATAGGTCGCGCCAACAAAAGTGCCGCAGCACTCGACCATAACGCCACACCGCCAAGAGCCCTAAGAGCAGCACGCCTACATACTGCGCAATAATGGTACCCAACGCCAGCCCCTCAACACCCCAGCCCGGGATCTGTACAAAAAGAGCACTCAGGACGATATTTATCAGGTTAATAGAGATCGCACCAATCATGGGGATACGGGTATTTTGCATCCCAATAAACCAGCCGTTGAGCACATAGAGCAGCATGGCGGCAGGTGCCCCACAGAGCGCGATTGAGACATATAGCTGAGCCGATGCCGCAATAGCAAGCTGATCTTGAGCCATCAAGCGAACAAAAAGAGAGACCAAGGGCGTTGCCAAGAGGAGCAAAAGCCCCGAGAGGAGGGCCAGCGAAAGCCCCTGCGCTAGGTGCTGATTGATTTGCTTTAGATCCCTAGCGCCAAAACATTGAGCCACAAAACCGGTTGTTCCCATCCTCAAAAAGCCGAACAACCAGTACAAGGTGCTCACCACTCCAGACGCCACCGCCACGGCTCCGATGGCCGTTTTTCCCTCCGGCGTATGCCCTGCCAACCCCACATCCACCAGCGATAAGAGGGGTACTGTGATATTGGAAAGGATATTGGGGAGGGCGAGAAGTACGATCCGTCGCCGCATGGTACGAGCCAGAGAGAGAGCCTTCACTTCTTTTGCTTAAGACTAGGGATGGAAGGGGGATCTGAGGGTGGAGGACAAAGGCGAAGAGCCTCTTGCCAACTACAGAGAGGGGTATTCGGGTCGAGACAACTCACCTCAAGACGCGAATTGCGAGGGCGATGAGCTGCCGTTGGGTACTCCTCGGTTGTAATGGGGTGTACCCTACAAAAGTGCGAGCGACCCGCTTTTTCCACAATCGCTTGGGCGAAGCCATACCAAGAGGTATCACCCCTATTGACAAAGTGCAAGACGGGAGGCAAAGCCTCTCTACGTGAGCAAAGAAGAAACAATTGCTCTGCCACAGACTCCGTGCTACTCGGAGCTCCTATCTGATCGGCTACAACCCGCAATTCGCTCCGCTCATGCGCTAGGCGCCACATCGTGCGATAGAAATTCTGACGGTAGGGACTGTAGAGCCACGAAGTACGCACGATAGCATATTCGCCCAAGGGCAAAGCTCGAGCAACGGCCTCCTCGGCATGCCATTTTGTAGTCCCATAAACCGAGATGGGATGGGGAGGATAGTCCACAGGATAGGGCTGATCGTAGGCCCCATCGAATACGTAATCGGTACTAATCTGGATAAAACGGATCTGCAATCGAGCGCAGGCCCGCGCCATGGTATCCACGGCAATGGTATTGATTACCTCAGCTTCTTTGGGGTGTGTTTCTGCCAAATCGACCTGTGTGTACGCCGCAGCATTGAGAAGGATAATCTCTCTGTAATGCTCAAAACGGAGAGCCAAACGCTCCAAAACAGGAGGGAGTGTCTCGGGGTGTGCGAGGTCGAATTGCTCTCGTGAGAGAGGGTATATATCATGCAAGACTTCGGTCTGTAGGCTTCTCAAAAGAAGGGTCAGGCCGAGTTGCCCTTGCGCTCCGGTTAGGAGTATTATCCTTTTCTCTAGTTTGGGTTGTGCCTCTCGCATTTCAAGATTGAGGTGCTACGTCCCCATCAAGAGGGGATTTTTCGGATTTCTGTAGGGTGTACTTTTCTCCCAACACTTTGAGCCAAACGGAGATACGCATCATGATCTCCCGAGTAGCCTTTGTGGTCTCTTGGTGGGTTTGCTTGAGGAAAGTGTATCCATACAAAGCCACAAGAGCGGCCTCTACTTCCCCTAGGGCAACACCGCCACTACGCCTGCGGATTTCCACAATAGCGGTCAATACCGCTGTGTATAGCTCTTCGTAGATCTCCTCTTCTGCATCGGCGAGCAACTGCTTATGTAGCTGTTCCAGCTCCTGAAGTAGGGAGGTAAGAGAGGCCGTGTGCTTATTGGGTTGCTCCATAATACCCTCTACGAGCATCTCTTTACGAAGGGGAGGTAAAACTTCTCGGAGGGAGCCAATTACGGGCAACTGCTCCGGCGACCTCGAGAGAAAGCTATCAAAATCTTCTTGCCGAGGCATAGCCCGCACCAAAGACTCCAAATACCACATATAAATGAGGTACTCAGCGGGATTCTGCTCACGCATTTGCGACAAAGAAATTGTTTTGGACATAGAGGTAAAGAGATACGAGAATGAATCAATGAGACTGAGGGCTACGCAAGAGACGACGCACGGGATAGAAGGCCGAAAGGTATCCCACCAAGGCAATAGTGGCGGCAAGAGTCAAGAGGTCAAGCCACCGAACAGCCACGGGATAGGGCTGGCGATACACCCCCTCGCCAAAGGTAAGCCAACCAAATTGCGCCTGCAACCACACAAGCAGCATCCCTAGCAAAAATCCGCCCAAAGCCCCTACCAGGGTAACCAATAGGCCCTGCCAAAGGAAAATGGAGCGTATCAACTGAGGGCGAGCTCCCAAGGCGGCATAAATCTCCACATCGTGACGCTTCTCGATAATCAGCATCGAAGAGGAGCAAATCACATTGAAGGCGGCTAGAAGAAGGACGAAAAAGAGGATAAAGAAAGTCATCCACTTCTCTATGGCAACGAGCTTCAAAAGATGGGGTTGTTGGTCTCGTCTATCTAGAACACGCCACTCAGCCCCCAACTCTTTTTGCAGGGATTCTTTGAGGGTTTTAGGAGAAACGCCCTTCGCAGGAAAGAGGGCAAGAGCATGTACATAGCCCTTAGGGAGATCGAGCAGGGAGCCTAATTCTTCTACGGACAAGAAGAGTGTACGATCGTATTTCTCCTCTTTGGCAGAAAGCACAGAGGGGGCTTTGCCCTGCGTCGTGCGGAAAGCCGTCTGAGGGAGTAAGGGATTGATATAGCCTCTACGCTTGGGTACGTATAGAGAAACCGTGCGCATAAGGCTAGAGGTCTGCCCAAAAGAGAAAAGAGTCTGGTAGAGATCGCCCCCGAGTGTGTACTCACCGGAGAGAGCCGTCAGACTACCTTCCAGCATCAGACTATCCAATGCCAACGAACGAGAATAGGAAGACTCCAGCCCCAAGAGGTGCGCCGCAGCATAAACAGAAGAGCTACGAACAATCCCTTCTCCCTCAATAAGTCGGGAAGAAGCAGCTATCTCCGGCAAACTTTTCAGCCTGGCAATTCTACTTTCTTGGGCATCGAAGGGAGCCTTATCAACTCGCTCTACCTTGAGGGGTGCATCGAGATGACTTACCGACGTAAGCAATACCTCTTCGTATCCGTTGTAAATCGAGAGGATAGCCACCACCGCCATTACAACGACTCCCACCGCTACCGAACTAATAACGGAGACAACCTGCACGGCATGAAACCGCTTCCGTTGTGCAAAGTAACGCCTGGCAATAGAGAAAGCAAGCGACCTGGGAGACATGCTAGAGAGGGGGGAGACTACTTGGCCAAAAGGCGATCGATATTATCTAAGTAGTCGAGCGTATCGTCTACGATAAAGACAAGTTCGGGTATTACACGAAGCTGCGACTTGAGCTCAACACCCAGCGCATAACGCACTTGCGCCGCATTGCGTTGGGTTGCAGTGATGATCTCCTCCGCACGCTCAGAGGGGAATATGCTGAGATAAACCTTGCAAAAAGAGAGATCGGGGCTAGGGGCTACACGCGTCACACTAACGATCACTCCGGGCATTGTCTGTGTCTGTCTCTGGAAAATCTCGCCAAGAGCCTTCTGCACAAGGCGGGCTATTTTACTGATTCTTCTATCGTTCATTGTATCTATATTGCTCTATCAATTGAGGAATAAGGAGTGCTATCTCTTGTGATGCCTCCGGTGATAGCACTCTCGGCATAGGGGGCGGTACTCGTCCAACTCACCCAAGAGCACGGTTCTGTCGTCGCTAGACAAGCGGTAGGAATAATTGGCAGGGAGACCGCAATCCATGCAGACGGCATGTACTTTGGACACCGAGTCGGCAAGAGCCATTAGCTGCGGCATGGGGCCAAATGGGTTGCGACGGAAGTCCATATCCAGCCCTGCAATAATCACACGTTTGCCGCTATCGGCCAGCTCGCTCACCACATATACCAACGCTTCGTCGAAAAACTGAGCCTCGTCTATGCCCACCACATCGGCATCCGAGGCGTAGAGAAGGATCATTTGTGCATTCTCCAGCGGGGTAGACTCCATCGCATTGGCATCATGAGATACTACCTTCTCCTGGTCGTAACGTATATCAGTAGCAGGTTTGTAGACCTCTACTTTCATCTTAGCAATAGCCGCACGACGCAAACGACGCATCAGCTCCTCCGTTTTACCACTAAACATAGATCCACAGATCACCTCTATAGATCCGTGGCGAAGATGAGGGGCTGCGTTCAATCGCTCGATATCAATGGCGTCCATGCTATCAGGATATTTAGGATTATAATTCACACGTGACGACTCGCGCACCATCGGCACGCTCGTACATCTCTAGACGCACGGTATCCTCGGGCAATAGGCCTTCGATTATCTCGGGCCACTCTACAAAGCAGTAGGATCCGCTTGACAGATAATCCGAGAAGCCCACATTAAGGGCATCTTCGAGGGTCTCCAAGCGGTAGCAATCCATATGAAAAGCCACCTCTTCTCGGGAGGGGATGGCATATTCGTTTACGATGGCAAACGTAGGGCTATTCATCACATCCTCTACCCCCAGCTCCTCACAAAGAGCGGTAATAAAGGTGGTTTTACCCGTACCCATCGGAGCATAAAAAGCAAAAACACGCCTTCCCTCGGTAAGATCAAGCAGGGTACGAGCCGTGGAGCGCAAGTCCTCCAGTGACGATATTGTAAGGGTAATCATTTAGGCTGTAGTGAGATAAAAGGGATAAGCATTTCTTCCATCGAGATCCCCCCGTGCTGGAAGGTATCGCGATAGTAATTCACGTAGTAATTGTAGTTATTGGGGTAAGCGAAGAACTTATCTTCGTAGCAAAAAATAAAGCTATCGGTGATCGACCCCTCGGGCAGGCCGTAGTCTCGGGGGCGAGTCATGGCAAAAACCTCCTTGGGATTGTAGGTGAGATGCCGCCCCAACTTGTAGCGGAGATTGGTACTCGTATTACGGTCTCCTACCACTTTTACAGGGTTCTGTACGCGTATGGTACCATGGTCGGTCGTAAGCAAAACCTTGTACCCCATCTCTTTCATCTTTTGGAAAAGTCGATAGGTAGTAGAGTGACGGAACCAACTACGCGTCAGGGAGCGATAGGCGGCTTCGTTGCCTGCTAGCTCTCGGATCATCTTGCTCTCGGTACGAGCATGGGAGAGCATGTCTACAAAGTTTAGCACCACGACGTTAAGGGGGTGGCGAGAGAGATTATCCATCGTAGAGAGGAGTTTCTCTCCATACTTGGTCTCGTGCACCTTGTTATATGAGAAGGTGTAGGGCTTACGATAACGCTCTATCAGACTAGCAATCAAGGGTGCTTCGTTTACATTTTTCCCCTCTTCGCTCTCTTCGTCCACCCACAAGTCCGGGAAAAGGCGGGCGATATCAGCCGGCATCAAGCCCGAAAAGATGGCATTGCGAGCATATTGTGTGGCCGTGGGGAGGATAGAAACGTAGAGATCTTCTTCGAAATAGAAAAGATCGCTCAGCAGATCTTTCACCGCCAACCACTGGTCGTAACGGAAGTTATCAATGAGTACGAAAAAGAGCTTTTCTCCGGCATCGAGAAGGGGAAAGACACGCTTAGAGAAGAGATTATGGCTCATCAGAGGAGACCCAGCAGAGGGCGTTATCCACCCCTTGTAGTGGTCGCGTACGAAGCGACCGAACTGGAGTTGAGCCTCACGGCACTGCAAGGCGTGCATCTCGGCAAGCTCGGGGTGCTCCTCCACAAGCAGACTCCGCTCAGCAAGCTGGCGATAGAGCGTTTTCCAATCCTCAAGCTCCATGCGCTGCATGAGCTGCATAGAGGTTTCGCGGAACGCCCTTTGGTAGTCAGCCACCGTAGCCTCTCCTATAATATCATTGCGCTGAAGCGTTTTTTTGAGCGTGAGCAGAAGCTGATTCGGATTCACCGGTTTAATCAAAAAGTCGACTGTATTACCGGCAATCGCCTGGTTCATCAGTTGCTCCTCTTCGCTCTTCGTAACCATTACCACAGGGAGCGAAGGATACTGCGAACGCAACGCATCAAGCGTCTCGAGCCCCGAAAGACCCGGCATATTTTCATCTAAGAAAACGAGATCGTAAGGCTCCTGAGCCAACATCTCCAAAGCGTCGCTACCACTGAGCGCAGCCGCTACACTATACCCCTTTTTCTCAAGGAAAAGAATATGGGGCTTGAGAAGGTCAATCTCATCATCGACCCAAAGGATCCTATATTGTCTTACTGCTGTGGACATACAGCACAAAGGTAGTAAATAGTTTGCGGCTACAAAGTAATGCCCTCACAGGCAATGCATCCAGCCCTCATTGCCGAAGAAAGGATCCAAAACTACATAATCAAGCCCTACCCTTGCACACACTTCCTAAAATAAGAAAGGTGTCACACCTCCCCTATGGGACGTATGACACCCTTCTCTTCTTGAGAGAAAGACTCTCTCGCTACTTATCAACGAACTACTAAAGTATAATCTTCTACTTCACCGTTATTGAAGATGCCATCAGGAGCAGGGTAAGCACCGTCAGCTGACATACTTACGCGTACACGATAGCTACCTCTGTTAAGTGTTGCAGGTATACGAAGTGTTGAGAAAACGTATTTGAAACCACGAGATTCGAGCATCTTTTCGTTTTCAGAGAACTTACCATCCTTGTTCATGTCGATCCAGACACGCCAGTAGCACCAGTAGCTTCTATTTACATTATATCCGGTACCAAGGGTAACTTTAGGCCAAGCTGCCTTATCAATCGTGATATTGCGGCTGCTATCCTTGCTGTAATCTGCATAGCCCCTAGTTTGAGCAGAAGAAGTATTGCTCATATCGCCGATTTCTACAAGTCTGATGTAGGTGTAAGCGGTAGATCTGGCGTAGGAGATAGGATAGTCTTGATTACCAGGATTTACTGGGTCAGGATTCGGATTTACTGGATCAGGATTTACCGGGTTAACGGGGTTTACCGGATTCACAGGATTCACGGGGTTAACAGGATTGGGTTTTGGATTAGGATTAGGGTTGGGATTGGGGTTTGTCTTCCCAATTACAACCTTGTAATCTTCAACTTCACCATATTCAAAGTTTTCGTCACTCTTTGGATATCCACCCCACTTCATGCTTACACGCATACGAGTTTCGCCAGTTACGCAACGATCGCAGGTGGGGATAGTAACCGTTTTAACCAATGGGTTATAACCGCTTGTCGTACCGTAAGCGATAATTTCGCTGTCTGAGAAGCTCTTGTCGCCATTGAGGTCAATCCAAACACACCAGTATTCGGGGTATGAAGAAGATGAGAAACCTGGAGTAAGAGAGAGTGTATACTGAGCACCTGCTGTAAGGTTGAGACGAGATGTGCTGAAGTAGCGGTAACCGTCACCACTTGTAGTATTGCTTAGAGAACCCAAACTAACGTTGCGGATATAGGTTGCGCGATAGTAGCGACCTGAGCTCTTGGGATAATCACCACCTACACCGGGATCTACTGGATCGGGATCCACAGGATTGGGGTTTACACGGCCGTCAGGTTCAATACCAATTACAACATTGTGATTGTAATTGAACCCACCGGCACCACCACCGGCACCAAGGCTACCAGGATTCATTGCTGAAAGAAGGAACCAACCGTCGGAAGAACCACCCCAGCCCCAATTGAAGTGGAAATATCCATTAGGTTCATAACCGTCGCAAACGAATGAGTGACCACCGCCATTACCGTGACCGGCATACTGAATAGGACGATTGGCATCAAGTTCGGCACGGAGAAGCGCTTTCCATTGAGCATCTGTATAGTTGCGCTTATGTGCGTAGCGAGTTGTGTTTTTATATTTATAGTGCTGAATCAAAAGACGTGGAACATCACTCTGATAAGCACCACTACCACCGCGGGCAAACTGCATGTTTACACCAATAGCTACGTCATAGCAGAACTGAGCAACGTCTCTATTGTGCTCACGAAGTTGAGCCTTAGGCATATTGTCCCAATTCAATGCGTGGTTATAATCTGCATAGCGTCCATCCTCAGTAGATCTATATGAACCTTGACCGCGAGAGGGATACTCCCAGTAACGCATGATCTGACATGTAGCTGTTGCCACGCAACCTACGGGGCAGCCTACAGGGCAGAGTGCGTTGTAGTAAGGCATCTGATTCCATCTGATAGAACCAAGAAGAGGACCTACAGTACGGCTAGCACGTAGCTCTTCCAACTCACCACGGAGGGCAGCTTTACGCATAGCCACGACTTCCTGAGTAATGGGGACATTCTTCCAGGCGTAATCAACACCCTTTGAATAGTCCATCAAGATATCCTGCATATTAACAGGGATATCATCCTTCTTGAAGGTTCCTTCGCTAGAATAAGCAAGGACAGGATAAGAAGCTTCACTACCCGATACAATTACGAACCCTACGGTGTCGACATTGAATACATAGTAGTGCGGATGCTTATCATCTCCCGCTCTAAGATCCGTACCTAGATCCGTAAAGGCTAGGTGAAGCGACTGGGAACCTGCAGCACGAAGGGCCGAGAGGCTTCCATTCTCTTGGATAAATTGTTCAGCGATAGCCTCAGCCTCATGCTGATCGACATAAATGTCTGTAGAAGCCACGCCGCCTTCCTCACCATTGGTGGGGAAATCTCTCTTCTGGTCTGTACAAGACGCAGCGAGAAGAAGCGCTGCAAACGCAGGCACTAAAAACTTAAAAGAATCCATACTTTTCACTAGTTAATCGTTTGTATTTTAACTGTTAATTGGGACCGACGTATGCCTTATTCCGAGAGAAAGGGGAATAAGGGGAGGGGGGGGGTAGACATCCTCCTCTCGCAGGAGGATGTCTACCTAAGGTTCTACTGAGTGCCCATCTACCCTGAGGAGCACAGTAGGAATTTAGTTAAAGTCTAATATAACACCCTATTTAAGAGCAATTTAGCACAAATAGAGAGATTATCTTTCAGCTGTTACAACAGGTCTGAAGCGAACTGTGCAGCTGTACTCAAGGATACGATTAGCACGCATTGACATGTCTATCAAAAGCCCTTCCAAAGAGTTAAAATAGAGATCTTGAAGCGTGTACTCCATACGTTGGCTACCAACAGAAGATCCATCAACAACACCTAAAGCACCTGTGTTGTAGAACTGAGTTGTGATAACCACCTTTTGTTGCAAGAAGTCTTTCATCGACATAGAAGGATCACGATTGATCTTCACAGAGATGGGAGAGGTCATATTGGAGATGTTGACAAATTCTTCTTCTTTGTCCACTACAATATGATGCTTCTTGTCAATATTCATGATGGATATAACCTCACCATTAGGCATTTCGATTGTGGCCTTACCATAGATGTGCTTGTTCTTGAGAAGACCTGCACGAGCTTTTACGTCCGTAATCTGGAGGTTGAGGTTAAGAGACTTACAATCAGGGATGAAGTAAGAAGTCGTCTTAGGATACTCTCCAACGAGAAGTACTTTGGCAATAGAATTGTCATGTACATAGCGAAGCGTAAAGGCGATAGGCATAGCCGTAGAGATGGTCATAGGAGAAGCAAGAGATGCCTTCACACCTTCCCATCCATTCGTAAAGATCTGACCATGCTGAGCAGAGCTACCGCCAATAAAGGTGGCTGTTACACGAGCATCAGCCAAGAGAGCGCTGTATTTTGCTTCGAGGTCTACACCCACATTAGCAGCAGGAACCATTACGTTGAGTGCACCCTTTACTACATCTGCAGATTGATTGCTTGATACAAGGATATAAGCCATACGACCATAGCTAACATCGCTGATGTAGACAGGCTGTACACCCTTGAATGCAGCCATATTGGCACTGCGGATGAGCGAACCTTCAGGATCGTCCATAGATACCGTGAATACCTTCTGAACGAACTTACAGAGCACGTGTGACTTGAGACGTCTGTGCTCAACGTCCATACTTGCAGCGATCTTTACGGCTTCAGACTCAAAGCTAGCACCAGCCTTGAAAGAAGCTTCCTTTTCGCTCTTGATTTCCACATTTTCGAGAGAGGTTTCTACACCTGGATCCTTGAAGTCTCTCAAACGCCATTCGTTGAGGATGTTGAGGTACTCGCTATACTTTACGCGATCCAGTGTACGAGAGAAGAAGCCCGGAGTTTCGCTTGTAAGCGAAGCAGAGATCGTGATAGGGTTGTTCTCTACACCACGAACGTGTCTGTACTCACCATGATTGATGTTATCACCAACGAGTACATTACCCGGATAGATAACATTACTATAGGGGTTAAAAAGCATATGCTCGCTATAGGCAGCACCTGCTTTCATCATAACAGTCTTAGAAATTACAACCCCTTTTATTCCATTCTCAAGCTTGTCTTCGATATTATCGATAGGGTCATCATTGGTGGGCTCATCGGGAGGAGGAGTTCCATTGTCGCGAAGCATTCCGGATCCATAAGGAAGCCCTGCGAGCTGACTCTCACTGAAAGGATCATCTAGCCCTTTGGGATTAGACGATGTACACGCAGAGAACGCGAACATCAATGACGCAGCAGCAAACGCCGCAGCAATGTCAAATTTTCTTTTCATACTCTCACTTGATTATCTTGATTATATTGTATCACTTCCTAAACAAGCCCACAGTTGCCTTGTCGTTTACAAAAGCACCTTTCACCGCAAGCGGCAATTAGCAACACACCGCCAGCGACGCAGCAAAGATAGAAAAGGCAAATAAATAAACAAGAGAAAAAAGGGGGACTCTCTATCCCAAAATCGCAATTCGGAGGCCCCTTATTGACAAAATAAAACTCTCAAAGGAAACAGAAGTCAGAAACAAACCCTTCATTTTCAAATGATTAAATCAGAAGAAAAAGAAAAGCAGAGGCCGTACTATAAACAGACTACAGAACGGACTCTCGAGAATTAGGATTCATGAAAATCAGCATCCTCAAATCCCCAATTGCATGTCTTAGAATTCGAAAATGACCCCCTGACCTCACCGGCCTTATGCTAAAGGCATCCATCCTCACGAGTGAACTTTTCCGCAAGAAGTATTGCACAATAAAAATATTGTGTTACCTTTGTGGTCGCTAAAACGATAAGCGGAAATAGCTCAGTTGGTAGAGCATAACCTTGCCAAGGTTAGGGTCGCGAGTTCGAGTCTCGTTTTCCGCTCCAAAGAAAAAAAATTTCCTTCTCACGGAGCCCGTTACTTCTCAAAAGAGGTAACGGACTTTTTTTATTACCCCAATCCGGCTGACGGCCGCCCCTCTTCCCCTAGAAAAGAATTACCCCATCCCGAATAATCACTCACCGCTCAAAAGACACCACACCCCCACAAGGCAATTTTCCACCCTATGCTACGAAAGGAAAAGAAATCAACTAAAAAAGAAGGGATTCTCTGCCTAAGAAATCTTCCGATACCAGCTGATTTTTGGAAAAATCCCAGCTGATTCCCGGAACACTTTCTGGGCAAGCTTGGCCGCAAAAGCAGCTAAACAAAAATCCCAATCCTTCCTCCCCATAAAAGCAGCAATAGTCAGGCTACTCCTCACCTCCGTAGCACTCTCTTGAGGGAACGGCCTATTCCGGCAAGACCGGAGGCAAAATCCCTAGTTCCTTTTGCAAAAAAGGACTAACTTTGTAGCTAGTAAGAATCTAAGGAAACAGCATTTCCACAAACAAAGCAGGATGCGCCCAAACCCTCATGGGGAAGAAACAGTTAGAACGTCAACTTAGAGATTGACCCACAATGGAGATTAGCAAAGCAAAAATTGCCATCATAGGATTAGGATATGTGGGACTTCCCCTCGCTCGCTTATTTGCCTCAAAATATCCAACGATAGGATTCGATTGCAATTCCACATTGGTGGCAACCCTACAAAAAGAGACTGACACGATAGAAGCCATCAGCAGGGCTCAATCTGCGAAGAGAACGGAGCCTAGGAATCTACGATACACAGACCAAATAGAAGAGATCCGGGATTGCAACTTCTATATTGTAACGGTTCCCACACCTGTAGACAACAACAATCGCCCCGATCTAACCCCCCTTATCGAAGCTAGTACCACCATCGGCAAAGTTATTGCCGCCGGAGACATTGTGGTGTACGAGTCAACCGTCTACCCCGGAGCCACCGAAGAAGATTGTATCCCCATCATAGAGAGGGTATCAGGGCTTCAGTTCAATAAAGACTTCTATGCTGGCTATTCACCCGAGCGCATAAACCCCGGGGATCGAGAGCATACCGTAGAAAAAATAAAGAAAGTAACCTCCGGCTCCACGCCCGAGGTCGCAGAGTATATTGACGCTCTCTATCGCAGCGTGCTAACGAATGGCACTCACAAAGCCCCCAGCATCCGAGTAGCAGAGGCCTCCAAAATCGTGGAGAATGCACAACGGGATGTCAACATAGCCTTCATGAACGAAGTCGCAAAGATGTTCGACACAATGGACATTGATACCCACCAAGTACTAGAGGCGGCATCTACCAAATGGAACTTCTTGCCGTTTCATCCTGGGCTTGTAGGGGGGCACTGCATTGGGGTAGATAGCTACTACCTCATAGAGAAGTCGTTGCGACACGGGTACCAACCCCGACTCCTAATGGAGGCACGCGCCGTAAACAACTCCATGGGCGTGTACTACGCAACAGAACTAATCCGGCAAATGATCTTGGCAGGAATCCCTGTAAAAGATGCCAAGATTTTGATTCTGGGATTTGCCTTCAAACCCAATTGTGCAGATATCCGCAATACCAAAGTCGTGGATATCTACAACACGCTACACTCCTATGGCATTGAACAAATCTCGGTATGCGACCCATTCGTATCACCCGAAGAAGCTTACGGAATGTACGGCATAGAGGTAACAAATACAATCCCCTCCTCCTTCGAAGAGTATGACGTGGTATTCCTAGCCGTTGCCCATGCTCCCTTCTTGGCGATCAATGATTATCACCATTTTTACACCCCTCAGAAGAAAAACCTCTGAGAACAGCAAAATCCCAACCAGTATCGACCCGTGCTAGAACAAGGATATTACATTTTCTCATGGCGATCATGATCCTCATAGCAGAATCTTTCCATCAACATTTTGTGGCAAGCGCAGAATTTGCCACAAAACAGAAGCATAGAACATCATGGATATAGCCATTGTAGGAACAGGATATGTAGGGCTCGTAAGTGGAGCCTGCTTTGCAGAGATGGGGATCACCGTCTATTGCGTTGATACGAATGCTCAAAAAATAGAGGCACTCAAGAGCGGGGTTATCCCCATCTACGAGCCTAATCTAGACCGTTTGGTCCTCCGCAATATAGAGGCAGGACGTCTCCGCTTCTCTACCGACCTGCGAGAAGTCCTCGACGAAGTCAATATCATCTTTAGCGCCGTTGGCACTCCTCCCGACGAAGATGGGTCTGCCGATCTTAGCTACGTGCTAGAGGTGGCTCGCACCATCGGGCGCAACATGCAGGGCTATAAGCTCATTGTAACAAAGAGTACGGTACCCGTTGGCACAGCCGAGAAGGTGCGTACCACTATTGCCCAAGAGCTAGAGGCTAGAGGAGTATCCATTGAATTTGACGTAGCCTCTAACCCCGAATTCCTCAAGGAAGGCAATGCGATAGACGACTTTATGAAGCCAGACCGAGTGGTAGTAGGGGTTGACTCCGAGCGAGCCAAAGAGCTCATGACTCAGCTCTACAGACCTATGTTGCTCAACAACTTTCGCGTACTCTTCATGGACATTCCCTCGGCAGAGATGACCAAATACGCTGCCAATGCCATGCTTGCCACGCGTATTAGCTTTATGAATGACATTGCCAATCTCTGCGAAAAAGTGGGTGCAGATGTTTCGATGGTGCGCCACGGCATCGGCTCCGACACACGTATCGGCAACAAATTCCTCTATCCGGGGTGTGGCTACGGAGGCTCCTGCTTTCCCAAAGATGTAAAGGCCCTGATTGCCACAGCGCACCAAAATGGATACGAAATGCAGGTGCTAGAAGCAGTAGAACGAGTGAACGAAAAGCAGAAAAATATCCTCTTCGAGAAACTCTACTCCTACTACCAAGGCGAACTAAGGGGACGAAAAATTGCCCTCTGGGGGCTCGCCTTCAAACCCGGCACAGACGATATGCGCGAGGCTCCTTCGCTAGTGCTCATCGAGTCCCTCCTCAGTGCCGGCTGCCAAGTAGTTGCCTACGACCCCATCGCTATGGACGAAGCTCGTAGACGCCTCGGCGATAAAATTTCGTATGCCCAAGACGTATATGAAACCGTAATTGACGCCGATGCCATTCTACACGTTACGGAGTGGAAAGAGTACCGCATGCCCAAGTGGGAGCTGATACATAAGGCCATGCGCACTCCCCTCTTAATTGATGGTCGCAATGTTTTTGACCCATCCGACCTCTCCGGATTCACTTATCTACACATCGGATAATACTTCTAAGCAGAAAGTCATCACGAATAAATTAATAAACAAAGGAAGAGAGGTCTTATAGCTACCTCAGGCACTGGTCATTTGCCCGAGACCTCAAGTACATCGTACAAACCCTACTCCCCTAATTAGCAACTAACCCAAAAATAACAGCATATGAACAAGCGAATTTGGCTCTCCCTCGCCCAGATGGGAGGCGAAGAGCAGCGTTTTATAAAGGAAGCATTCGACACCAACTGGGTAGTACCCTTGGGGCCCAATGTCAATGGTTTTGAGCAAGATCTCAAACATTACCACGCCTTAAACAAGCAAGAAGTTGTGGCGCTAAGTGCAGGTACCGCCGCTCTTCACCTAGGGCTTATAATGCTCGGGGTAGAGCGAGACGACGAAGTGATCTGTCAAAGTTTCACCTTCTCTGCGAGTGCCAACCCCATTACCTACCAAGGGGCTAAGCCCGTATTTGTAGATAGTGAGCCCGACACTTGGAATATGGATCCCGCTCTCCTAAGAGAGGCTATTGAAGACCGCATCCAAAAGACGGGCAGAAAACCCAAAGCGATCATCCCCGTACATCTCTATGGGATGCCTGCCAAGATGGACGAAATCATCGCCATTGCCCAAGAATACGAAATCCCCATACTCGAAGACGCAGCCGAGGCAATAGGCTCTGAATACAAAGGGAAAAAGTGTGGTACGCTGGGAGTCTATGGAGCGCTATCCTTCAACGGCAACAAAATGATTACCACCTCGGGCGGGGGAGCCCTGATCTGCCCCAACCGAGAGGCTGCCGACCGAGTAACCTTCTACGCTACGCAGGCTCGTGAGCAAGCCCCCCACTACCAACACGAAAAAATCGGCTACAACTACCGGTTAAGCAATATCTGTGCAGGCATTGGTCGTGGGCAAATGCAAGTACTAGACGAGCACATTGCCCGTCGCCGCACCATCCACAGTCTATACAGCCAAGGATTAGGTTCTATCTCGGGTATAGAGGTACAACAAAACCCCTCTACGCAGTTCAATTCCAATTTCTGGCTTACTACAATCCTCATCGATCCTAAGCAGACCGGGTTCGATCGTGAGCAACTACGCCTCCGACTTGAGGAAGGAAACATTGAGAGCCGCCCCCTCTGGAAGCCCATGCACCTACAGCCCGTTTTTGCATCCTGCCCCTATTATGGAGGCTCCGTGTCCGAAGAGCTTTTCGAAAGAGGTCTATGTCTACCGAGCGGGAGTGCGCTTAGCGACGACGACATTGCACGCGTTATCGAAGCAATAAAGAGCTTTACCCGATAAATATCACCCCTCTACCGAACCAAGGGTCGTACTCTGGAGAGAACAGCCTCTCTCCGGTGTGCGGCTCTTTTCGTTTGCCTCAAGGCTAGGGATAGCATACCTCTCCACAGAGGGGCTGAGCTGCAAGGGAGTAGCAACTTTTGCAAAAAGAAGTTACGAAAAGAGTGTAATTTATTGGAAATGAGCGTAGGTTAATTGCTCTTGATAGTAATAGGTTACGATTTAGTTAGTTATCTACTGCATTATCCTTCTGCGCGTTGCGTAACCTTCAAAGAACTCTTCGTATGCAAAAGTAGCTATTTAATTCGAGATTTTGATATAAACTCCCGTTTTTTATCCCCTCATTCATAAGAATTTTCCGTAAAAGCGGTATTGTCCGTCGGCACACCATTGCCCAAAACGAGTTTGGAACAAACGTGTGCCGACTACCGCATAGCTGGAGAAAAGGGCATTGCCTCACGCCTAAACGATGTTTAGACAGATGAAGCAATGCCCCTTTCTTTTGCGCCTATGCCAAGAGGTGCTTTTACGGGTTTTCAAATGATTTTTCTTTTTTCGCTGTCTCTTTTGCCGGAAGCGGAAAGTGAATGCAGAGTGTGTCAGCCTGCCCCATGAATGAAACAGGCGCCCACACACAGCCGGACAAACCGGGAAGAATGATTGTTGCCACCCGGCTGAACAAGTTCCGTCGGATCGGAAACAATCATACTTCCTTTGTTGTGGTTTGCCCTTTTCACGCTTCCGGTGATGTCTTTTTCCTTTTGGTGATTCTTTTTTTTACGGATTTTCCCCTGAAGTTTTTTTCTACACAATCTGCCTCTGTTTTCGTTTACCTCCATTTTGCGCCTTTCAGTAAGCCGCATCAGTCAGTCATTTTCGTTCTGGGCGCAAAGGTAATTCCGGGATTGGACGGGAAAGCAAGGTCAAGCCTCCTGTTTTCGGTAAAAATCTCCAGCCCTGCGGGTAGTATTTTGACCGAAAAACCTTGCATTCCCTAATCCCTACCTTTTCAAGCACCCGAAACGAAAACGACCGATGCGACAGAAAGACGCATAAAAAAAATGTCGGATAAACGAGAGGCAGATAAGATAGTTTGAAACTCAACTCCCTCAGCTCTTGAATCCGCATTAAAAACAAAAAAATCAAAAACAGCGAAGATATGACGGCAACGGCAAATTTCAGACAAATGGCGCAACACATCGGGTTGGCGATATGCGGCTTGATGATGCGCACCGCCTTCGGGGTGTTCGGCATCCTTTGGGGCATCATCAGAGAGATTGTAAACGGAGTGTTCCGAGTGGCGATAGGTGTAATCGTGGCTATCCTTTCCACCATTGCCTTCTTTGGCTTCATCCTTTGGTTATTCACCCTTTAACCCTTACCGACATGGCAAAAAGAAACAGCAAGACGGCAGCGCAGCAGTGCAGATATTACGAGGTGGACAACATCTTCGTGTATATGGTGGAAACGTACATCAACGGCAATTTTGAAACTTTCCGAAGATTGTACCACGAACTGAACAAGGACGCACGGAGGGATTTCATGGACTTCCTTCTCAGCGAGGTAGAGCCGACCTATTGGAGAGAGATACTGAAACAGATAATCTAAAAATGACAGCGATATGAAAGGAACAGACCATTTCAAGAGAACGATATATATGTACTTGGAACAGCGTGCGGAGGAAGATGCGCTATTTGCAAAGAAGTACCGCAACCCTGCCAAGAACATGGACGAGTGCGTGACCCACATTCTGAACTATGTGCAGAAAAGCGGTTGCAACGGTTTCACGGACGGAGAGATATTCGGGCAAGCCATCCACTACTATGAGGAAAACGAGATAGAGGTGGGCAAACCGATGGACTGCCAAGTGGTTGTGAACCACGTTGTGAAACTCACGGCAGAGGAAAAGGCGGAGGCACGTCAGAACGCTGTCCGCAAATACCAAGAGGAGGAACTCCGCAAGTTGCAGAACCGCCACAGACCGTCAGCGAGAAAAGAAAACCAACCCCAACCCTCATTATTTGATTTAGGCTTATGAAACCGAAGACCAAGATACAGAAAGAGGTGGCAAGACTTTCCGCCAACCTTCGCCCCATATCAGCGACACAAATAGATTGGGCATACCGCCACTGCGTTGAGCATATCGGCTACCGCACCAAGAAAGGGAACATCACCTGTTCCGACTGCGGTCACGAGTGGCACAGCGACAGCGGACTATGCGACACCCTTGAAGGCTGCACCTGCCCCAAATGCCATGCCGAACTCAAAGTGCAGGACACACGCAGACGCATCTACAAGGAAACGCAGAATTTCAGCGTGATAACCACCTGCAAAGGGTATCAGGTAATCCGCGTGGCGCAGGTCAGATGCGAGAGCAGGAAAGGCGAACCGATGCGTTTCTACTGCCACGAGGTCGTGCAGCGTTGGATTTCACCCGACGGCAAGGTTACGGACATGGCGTTGCTCCGTGGCTTCCTTTTCTGCTATTGCGATGTGTGGGCATTAGGCAGCGATATGGAGGTAAGACCGCACAACAGCCTATACGATGATGTGGTGGCAAGAAGCTGTGCATATCCAAAGATGAGGATATTGCCCCAACTCAGACGTAACGGCTTCAAGGGCGATTTCCACGGCATCTCCCCCGTGCGTCTTTTCAAAGCCTTGCTTTCAGACCCAAGAATTGAAACCCTTATGAAAGGCGGTGAGATTGAGGTCATGAAACACTTTCTTTTCAATACCCGTACTGCCGATGAATGTTGGGCATCATATCTGATTGCCAAGCGTCACAAGTATCAGATAGACAACCTCTCAATGTGGTGCGACTATCTGCGTATGCTCAAAAAACTCGGTCAAGACCTCCGTAACCCGAAGAACATCTGTCCCGAAGATTTCATGGCGGCACACGACAACGCAACCCGAAAAATTGAAGCCATACACGAGAAGGAAAGAGCCGCAGAGCAACGCCGTTGGGAGATTGAAAGGCGTGAGCGTGAGCAACAGCGACAACTCCAACGAAAGAAAGATGCGGAGGATTTCATCGCCAACAAATCCAAATTCTTCGGCTTGGTAATCACGGACGAGGAAATAATCGTCAAGGTGCTTGAAAGCATAGACGAGTATTACAACGAGGGCAAGACGCAGGGCATCTGCGTGTTTGGCAGTGGATACTACAAGAAAGCCGACACCCTCATACTATCGGCAAGGATTGGCGATGAGATTATTGAAACCGTAGAGGTGGACTTGCGAACCCTCGAAGTGGTGCAGTGCCACGGCAAGCACAACCAGGACACCGAATATCACGAGCGCATCATAGACCTTGTGAACAAGAACGCCAACCTTATCCGTGAGCGGATGAAAGCGGCATAGCATAACCCCTAAAACAACATTGATATGGAAGTAAGAATTGAAAGTATGATTTGTGTGTGGGATGATGCAATCCCCACGATGTTCCTTGAATTTGTGAACCTCCTCACTCTCACAACGAGTGAGGGGGAATTGAGAAAGAGCGTAAAGGAGTTTGCCGAGAAGCACGAACTTGACAAGTTTTTCCTTTACGGCTTCGGCTCACACCATTTCTACCTGCACCAACGCTACACAAGCAACCCCGAAATGGTGATGAAGAACAGAGTTCTGTCAGTACATTTTTAACCATCTAAAAAGCAACATTATGACAACACGAATGACCATCAACGGAGTAAGCACCTGCGCGGAAGCAGGTACGGAGAAATACGAGCGTTTCCAATCGGGTATCGGAAGACGCAGGCGGACACTTGTGCAGTACGACTACCGCCACCCCATAGACAGAGAATTGTTCTCTTGTGTCAAACCCACGTTGGACGAGTGCCGAGCCGCACGGGACAAGTGGCTGAACGCAAAGAAGGGAAAGGAGGACAGACTATGAACACGACCTATCAAACGCTGATAGTCAAGTTCAGCGAACCTATCACGGCATTGGACGGTATCTTTGACGATACCGGAGCGTGGGGAACGGACACCCTCAAGGGGTGGATAGATGATTACGAAAGCACACGTTTCACCGCCACCGACAGCCATACGGCAGTCATCACGAGCGAGTACAATATGGAATGTGTGAAAGAGTGGCTACAACGGCAGACCCCCATTTCCGAAATGCGAGAATTTTGAACGGGATGGCGGTGTCCGCACCGCCAATACTTAAAACCCTAAAAACAAAAGATATGATAGCCAAGACGATATTACAGCAGATAGGCGGAAAACGCTTCACCGCCATGACAGGTAGCCGTGATTTCATAGATATGGGCAACGGCTTACGGATGAGCCTTGCAAGGAACAAAACAAGTGCCAACCGCCTTGACATCATCTATGACGAAGGGGCAGACCTCTACAATATGCGCTTCTACCGCAGGACGTTCAGCAAAAAGACCTTTGAGTGCAAGACAAAGGACATTGCCGTACACGAGGGTATCTATTTTGATATGCTGGAGGAAATGTTCACGATGGTGACGGGACTTTACACACGCTTTTGAGTGGCGGGGCGGCGAGAGCCGCCCTACTTTCTTTCAGTGAGCATGATGGCGGACAAAGAAAGTAGCAAAGAAACCTTTGTCCAATCTGCGATAACTAAAAAATCCGCAAGTAAAACTTGCGGAGGCTATATATTGGGTCGTTATTTTTTGGTGGAGGGGAATGATAATCTCGAACCGTTGAACTACACATTTCTGCTTCGTCTCCATTTCCCCCAACGATTTGATACGTTCAATCATTTTTGTTGTTCCTTTCTGAATTTTCCTAAATACTTTCTTCATAATTTCGCTATACTTTTTATGGTTAATAACTATGTTTTGTATTGCTCTCACAACACTTACAACTTGAAGTGTTATTTGGAAACCGATAGGCAAAAATGGCTCAACGATGTCAATTAACGAGAAAATCCTACGATAATCTATCAAGTGATAGAGCAAAAGACGTGCCAAGTTAAATATGGCACGTCTTTTGCCAGTTTTGTCAGTCCTTTTATGGGATATACAACAGCGCAAACTCCGCCTTTCTCCGTTTGAGCAGCATGGCGTGGCGTTTTCCTTTGTAGTTGCAGAAGGCTATATACTCACGGTAGATGTTCCTGTCACCAGCTTCCAGCTTCTTGATTAAGGTGCTTTTGGGGATTGTTTTGCTGCCTAACAGCTTCGCCGGTCCCACATTGTAAGCTAACGTGCCAAGCAAAATCGAATCAACCCCGAATTTACGGAACATGGCGACAAATTTGCGCAGGTCTTTCCGCAAAAGTTCATCCGCATCCCGTTTTGTCATGGTTCGTGCCGAATACTTCTCGTTTGGCAAAAGTTTGTGACCCCAACCGACGTATGGGTAGTGTTTTTCTGAGTGCCAGCCTTCAAAGTAGCGGCAGCATAAAAAAGCACGTTCCATAAGCGGCAGTCGGTAGATTGCCGCCTGCCCGTCCGTTCCCTCTTGGCGGCTGATCTGCGCGGACACAGAACAGACCGTCAGAAGTGAACAGAGCATTGTCATGAATACACGCATCATTTCAACAAGGGGCTGAAGTTGCCGATGGGAACGATGGTAAGATCGTCGTCCTTTACATTCCTGTTGTTGAAGTCAAATTCCAGTTCGTAGGAGTTGCTAAAGTTATCCTCCACCACCACGATGAAATTATGCGCCTCATCACCCGCCGCCGTGTAGTACAGGCGGAATTTTTCGTTCTCCAGCAGGTAGCGGTCGTTAGGCAGGAAGGTGATGCCGTTATCCATTTTGAGCGAGCCTTCCCCCTCGAACTGGAAATAGCGGATGGTATAGAGCGTACCCGAAAAGTCGCCCTCCTTTTTCAGTTCACAGCGGATTTCCACTGTCTGCCCCTTTACTACCTTGTTCGGCACGGGCATGACCTCCACCGTGAAGGGATAGGACTGCTGGATGTCCATGTCATCGTCACATGACACGAGGGTGAATGACATGGCGGCTATCAGGCATAACGCCACTGCCTTGAATATTGATGTTCTCTTGTTTCTGTTGTTCAGTATGTTCATTGTTCTTCGATTTTTAGATGGTTGTTTTTCTGTTTTTTCGTTGTCAGTTGCAGGTACTCGTTCAAGTCCTTGCAACCGTCATAGAGGGAGGAACGGTCGGTGACACGTTCCCCGTATCGCATGGTAAGTGCGGCAAGCGTCCGCCGTCCGGCTTCGTCACGGTCGAGGAAGCAGCCGATGCGCCCGTATCCGTCCAGCAATCCCGCCGCCTTCTCCACGTTGGCGACTGAGTTCAGCACAAGACAGTCAGCGTTACCGGTTACACCAAGCGTCACGGCAGAGAGAAAGTCCATGAAGCCCTCGAACACGAGGCACTCGTCAGCCGGGATGTCATTCGCCTTTACCAGTGATACAGACTTCGGAGGTATGCAACCCTTGAAATATCGGCTTCTGACTTCATAGCCACCTGCCATGTTCGGAAAGCCAACGGCAAAATACCGTTTCCCACGCACACCGTAGTTCAAGCGGCAGCAGTGACGGGATGCGATGGCGTAAGGGATGCCCCGTTCCTCTAAATACTCCGTCAGCAGTGAGCGGAGCAGCGGAGCGACCTCCACATCCTCAAAAACGGATTCGGTCGGCTTCGAGAGATAGACGGGCTTTTCCCATCCGGCAACCGTCATATTGGCGGCTTCCGCTATGAACTTCGCTTGCTTCATGAAGTCATCGCTTTGCAGAAACTCCCCGGCAAGCGTGAAGATGTCGCCGCCCTTGCCCAAACCGAAGTCGTACCAGAGCTGTTTCGCCACGTTCACACGGAAAGAGGATGTGCGCTCGCCCCTGTACGGGGCAAGATACCACAGCTCGTTACCGCTCCTTCTGACAGGCTCATGCCCCAGCCGTGCGAGAAAATCCGCAAGCGGCATCCTTCTGACAGCATCTATTTCCGTCCTTTCCATGCCCGTGTCAGTTGATGATGAACTTGATACCGACCCCGAACTGCGTGTGGAACTTCCGTGTGTCGCCACCCCAAAGGCAACGCTCCCGCAGGTTGGCAAGCAGGGCGATACGGTCTGCCACGTAACACTCCACATCGAGCGTCAGCGCACCGCCGTAGATGAAGGCGTCCCGGTCGTGCAGCGTGGAGCCGTCATGCAGCACCTTCTTCCCCCAATTTACCGCCTCATATCCGGCGAGAGCCGAAGCCCCGGCATAGACGAAAACAATCTTTCGGGCGTCCGACAGTATCTTGAAGTAATAGCCGCCCTCCGCCGTGAACTGCGCCACGGGTATCTTGGTGTCCTTGTAGGGATTGTTCTTCAACAGGTATTCGCCACCGAACACCCACTTGTTCCCCTTCTTCGTGTAGGTGGAGAGAGCCGCCCCGAAGCTGTACCCGCCGTCCTTGCCGCCGAGATTGAAGCCGTCCGCCATGTCCGCCCTCACCTCGATGCCCTGCATCTTCGGCAGACACCGCTGGGCGTGCGCCTGCCCTGTAAAAAGGGCAAGCGACGCGATGATTATTGCGATGTACTTTCTCATGGTCAGCGTACTTGAAGTTCGTTGATGGTACCCGCGCGTACCAAATCCTCGTTCTCAATCACGAAGGACTGGTGACGGCCGCCGTTCTTCTCGTTCAATTCCACCACGAGGCACTTGTCATCGGGGATGGTGAACTTCGCCATCGTGAAGACCGTGCGCTCGCTCTTTTTGCCCGGCACGAGGGTGGCGTAGTTCTGCGCGCGGAGCGGCAGAATAATCTGCTCCTGCACGGCAGTACGCTTCGCAACCTTCTTGTCCACGATTTTCCAAGTGATGTAGTCCACATCGAAAGGCACGTTGCTCTGGTTCTTTATCTCCGTGTGGAAATAAAGCAAGCCGTTGTGCGTGTAGATGCCTTTCAACAGGTATTGGATGCCGAAACGCTTGCAGCCGATATGCTTCACCTCGCGCTTGTTCTGTTTGTGGATGGACTTCATGATAAGGCGCACCAGCATCGGGCTTTCGCTGCCCAGCTCTTTCAGATAGATTTCCTGCGCGTTGTTCGGGCGGTTCACCGTGCTGCCGTCATGGATGAAGTCGCACATCTCCACGTTGAGCAACAGCGGTTCGGCGGCGTACTTCACGTTGAAGGTGTAGAAACTGCCGTCCTCCGTGATGACGGACATATTCGTTTCGTTGGGAAAATTCCTTACGGTAGCCTTCACACGGATGATGTTCTCCGCTCCGTCGGCTTTCCCGGCAATCAGGTCGGGCGAGCCTAAATCGACATAGCGCACCTCCGCCGGAAAAATGACGTGGACGGTCTTGTCGTAGGTCACTTCCAGACCGTGCGGCGGTATCATGCGGTCGAAGGTCAGCTTGAGTGACAGCCCGTGATATAGGTCGCCGTCCGCCTCCTTCTGCGGATAGACCTCCTTCGTCAAGGTCGGTTGTTCACTTCCGTTGGTCGTTTCAACGGTTACATTCTCCTGCGCGTTGGCAGTTATGATGCCCATAGCGAGGGCAAACATGATGATTA
>ERZ773180.34-NODE-34-length-131899-cov-5.294249_pt1 | contig 131899 bp, 152 predicted proteins | sample MGYA00511080_ERZ773180 | MGnify/ENA primary metagenome ERZ773180 (study PRJEB29015, sample SAMEA2738175) | human oral metagenome | biome: human oral; feature: human-associated habitat; material: saliva | place: China | collected 2178 ... | reverse complement strand
TACACTATCAGTTTTTGATAATTCAAAAAATTCTTTATCTGTGATTTCTCTCATTATTTCCTATCTCCTTATATTTTATTAATTTTTATATTAAACTATTACAACTAATTATTCAAATATTTTGTCTTAAATACTACATCATAGGCATTTGTGGTGCACTATTATCTTCTTTTGTAATATCTGCAACAACAGCTTCTGTAGATAAGAATATACTTGATACACTTGCTGCATTTTGTAGTGCTGAGCGAATTACTTTAGTAGGACTTTTTCTTGGATGTTATCCATTTTGTCTAATTTGTCCAATTTTTTTAATTTGTCACTCAATTTTTTCTAATCCTAAGTCAATTAGTAATTGAGTAAATTCATATATCGAAATTTGTTTACCATATTCTGTTGCTACAAAACTTTGAATCTTTCCTCTTGATTTGTATTGACTTAACACGTATACGTCATATTCATTTTCAATAACGTATCTTGATTCATCACATGAAGGACTAAATCTTTCAAGTCTTACGGTTCTAATTGTTTTAGGTTCGTGAATGTCTAAGTCAGCAAGTAATTCTCTAAAATCGCTTAATGCAGGGTCGTTCCAGTTGTCTTGTAAGAAATAACTTTCATTAGCTTCGTCTAAATTATAATTAAAAGCTGGTTTTGGGTTAGCACCATTCCAAGTTTTTGGTAGTTTACTTCTTCTGGTCCAAATTCTTTCAAAGTCTTTTTTTGTAAATTCAAAAAATTCGATATCGTACATATTTTTTTTACCTTCTTTCTTTTTTATTAACTAATACGATTTTAATATATTTTATTTTTGTAAATTGTTTTCGTAATAAAAATAAATATGATATTGGTTATAATTTTTTGCAATTTCATTAATTAAATATTGATATTTATCATGAAAGTTGTTAAATTGTACAATATCTTGATATAAATAAAATGTTGTATTAGGATTTATATGTTTTTTATATTTATTTGTTAATTTATGACGTATTTGATATTGTTTTTTTATTTCTTTGTATTCTTTGATTTTATATTCTTGTACGAAGTTTTCTGTTATAGTTATGTAGTTATCATTTATCAAATGTTCTTTTAGTATTGTTTTAATATAATCAAGATAGAATTTTGATACATAAAACATAACAAATGAGAATATAACAAGAATTAAATGAATTAAATGTATAATATGTAATTTATTATTTGTGTCTATATTAGGTATAAATCTTGATAAAAAATGTGTTATTAATAAAATTAAAGTTATATATAATAAGTATGTATTTAATTTTTTCATATTTTTATATTGTTCTAATAAATTTGTTGTATTTTCTATTTTCATATTCTCACCTATTCCTTACTATCTACTATCATATTGGTAAATAGAATATTAGCATTATGAGCACCATAGTCACAAACTAAATATTTATCTATTTTATAATATCGTTGATAATGTGAAATAATTGTGGAATGAGTTTCAATCCATTCATTCATTATATTAATTGCTTCTTGTGGTGTGTTAGTTTCTCCAATTTCTTCTTTTATTGTTGTATCATAATCACGTATTTTCAATATTACTTTTATTGGTTCATTGTTGTTAATTTTTTTAAACATTTTTTTCTCCTATTCTATTATATATTTGTTTATTTTAAAACCATAATTGATTTTTTCAAAATTTTTATCTGGTATTTTTAGTGTTTGTATTGGTTTATTATCAACATAATTATCATTTATAGCATCTCGTAAAATATATTCAAGATCAATTAACATGTTGTAATCATTTTCATCTTTGTATCTTGTAATACATTCATTTAAATCTTCAATTAATTTTGAATTGTATTTAATTTTATATGTTTTATTTAATTGTTCTTCAAAATATATTATTGTTCTATAAATATAATAATCATGTATAGCAATATTTTCTACATATGCTGTAAAATTTCTATTCATATGAAATTCCTTTCTTTTTGTTATAATATATCAATGATTGATATAGTAATTTGTTAGTTGTATCTATTTATATTATATTATTTTTTATAAGAAATCACAACCTCAAGTTTGAAAGGGGTTTGGGGTAACCCAACTAAGAAAAACAATTCGTAGAATTGTTATAAAAATAAATAAGCTCTTTTAAGACGTTTTGAGCGTTGTATTTTTAATATGGATTAATTATATGGAATTCATAAAATAAGGCTTAAAATACCCCTTAAAATTGCTTTAAAGGGGTTTATAATTTGTCGATAGTATTTATGTTTGTAATTTATATTTTTTTAATTTTTCGTGGACAAATTGGACAATTAGTGGACAAGTTAAAAATACAAGAATCCTTGATACAACTGCGATTGGACATATTGGACACTTTGGACACTCTTTTATAAACTTTACTAGAAAAATAATAAAATAATATAAAGAGAGTTTTGTTAAAAGGTAATTTTTTGTCCAGTGCGTCCAATCCTATGGTATGACTGGGCTAGATACCATTGGACACTTTTTTTAATTGTCCAAAAACGTCCAAAAATGACCAAATTTATATAGATTTTATATAATTTTACATAAAATGAGTACGTAATTGGACAAAATTTTGTCCACGTATTTTAATTTTGGACAAATTATTTTTTTGGACAAATTATTTTGGCAAGTATTATTGGTATAAAAAACAGAACTACACAAACCACGAATAAAAAAAACCAAAATTAACCATTTAAACCGCTTCTAAGACGAAACAATAAACAGACCGACAAATATATCGGTCTGCCTGATAGAAACTCTTAGATGATAGTTTAATTGCGTTCTATGGTGTTTAATATATTGTTATTGTATAATGAGTTGTTGTTAGTTCGTAGTTATTAGTTTTATGAATAATTAGAACATCTTTTAATCCAAAATATTTTTGATGTTCTATTATATATATATTTTTTGATTCATTGTTATTTTTAACAATTTGTTTTTTAATCTCATTTATTAGATTTGTTTTCTTATTGTTTTTTATTTTAATTGGTTTGGATTCTAATTCTTTTAGAAATTGTTCAATGGTTATTTCCCCTATTTCTAATTGTTTAATTAGTTCGTTAACTTCTTTCATATTTTTTATTTCTTATTTATTTATATTCTTCTATGAATTCTTCAATTGTATATTCTTCGTGGTCTTGTAGTCTATCCATACAAGTTTCAAATAGATAATTTAAGAATTTTTGTTCAGTTGTTTCATAATCACCAGGAAGATAATCTTTAGGTAGTTCATTGTTATAATCAGCTAATAAATAGCAAGCTTCTTCATATGAATAAGTATATGTTCCGTCTGCTAAATATTGTTCGAAGAAAATTTCTAAGTCTAGGTATTCACCAATTGTCATTTCTTGATCTTTTAATTGTTCTAGTTCTTTAATAATTGTTTTATAGACATAATCTGACCAGTCAATTACTGATTTAACATATGTATTTCGTTTATTAGCATATTTGTTAATATGTTTTAAAAATGTTAGATTATCCTCATTAATTTCAGTTTTAATATTTTTTAATAAAATATTATTTAATAAATTTTGATCTAATTGTTTTGCATCAATAGAATAAGCTGATTCATAGTCGTTGTTTATTTTTTTAATTTCTTCAAATTGCTCATCTGTTAATGTTATTTCTAAAGTTAATTTTTTCATTTTTTATCCTCTATTCACTTAATAATTTATCTAATTCTTTATGTAATTGTGCGATTAATTTTTTGTAATATTCATATATATCGTTATTTTGGATTTGATCTTTTAATGGTTTGTAACTTGAAATATTTGCACCACCACGGTGAGATAAATCCATTGCTTCACGCATTACATAAAATGTACGCATTAGTTCATGGAATGTCCATTTTTCATCATCAGTTAATGTTGTTTGTTTAAATATTGCATTAAAACCACTATCTTCACCAGTAATATCACTGAATTTATTACCGTCTATTTCACCTGTTTTATAATGGGTATGTAAGCTAATATCTGTTTTTGTTCTGTTAAATGTGTTAATATAACCACCAGACCAATACCAATCGCAGTCAAATGTACCACGTTGTAAGTAGTATTTTGTGTTATCATGACCAATACCTAATAAATAGTATGTATTACCGTGCCAATTCATTTTTTTTTTTTCTATTATGTGTTTATAAAATTTTAAACGATATTTTTCTTCATTTTCGAAATTTTCAATAACACGTATTCTAAATTCTTCATATTCATATTTATCGTATTTACTTTTTTCAATACTTGTAATTTTTAATGTTAATTGAATATTATCATCTGAAAATTTTTTAATATCTTTTTTAATTTTATTCATAATTTGTTTATTAAGTGATAATGGATATTCAAAATCGATATACTTATCATTATGTTCTTGAATAAAGTTTAGTATATTAATTTCATTTTTTAAATATTTATCAATTAGTTCTTTTTGTTGTAGTTTAGCAGTATCTTTCTTTAACATTTTTTGTACCTCTTAGTTTAGTTTTTGTTAGGAATTTTTTATTAATTAATTCTGTATCATATCCCCACTCGAATAGTTCTTCTAATGAACCTAAAGCTAGTTTGTGTGATATGTTATAACCATAAGCTGCTGTATATATGTCTTTTTCATCTTCATTTAATTTTTTATAATAATCTACTTCAGTGAGTGTCATTAATGGAATTTTTTTATCTGGATGATAATCTTCTATATTTGGATAAAAGTTTTCTATTAAATCTTCTAAATAGTTTTTAAAATGATAAGTTTCATGTCCAGCAACTTGATTTCTAAAATATTCAAGTTCTTTATCTTTAATTAGTTCATATATTTTCTTATCTTTATTGTATTCGATATTATATATCATAAGTTGTCCTTCTTTCTTTTAATTTGTTTAAACCTCTTTAAATGGTATCGTTACGTGAATAATTGTATTAGTTTTTGTATCTATTGTTATATCGTGATTAAGTCTTAGTTTAACTAAATGTCGTCCGAACTTTGCATGATTAATAAAGTTAAACGGATTCGTGTCAAAAAATTCTTCATCTAATTCGTGATCGTAATGATAATACATTCCTGATTTAAGTTCGTATAATGCATAATCTGAATATTTAGGAAATAAGTATATTTGGTTATTTGCCCAACTATTTTTTATATCATATCTTTCTTCTAACATTTTAGCTAAATTAGGATGCTTTTCTTTTAATTCTTTAAAGTTATCTAATAGTTCGTAGCTGTACGGGTTTAATGTGTTTATAAGTGTTCTCATAATATATCCTTTCATAAAAAATAAGCCTTTTTTAGACATGCTTAGGTCTATGTATTACATTTGTATTCTATATGTTCTGATCGGTATTTCGAAGTTTTGTAGAACCGTTATTGTAACTTCTTCTTTCATTGCTATTGGTTTATTAGTTGAAATTATGAAAAGTTCTTCATCTAAGTGATTTGTATAGTTTAAGTTAATATCTGTAATTTCAGAACGTATAAATTCTAAAATTTCTTCTTTTTGTTCGGTTGAAACATCAATAATTGAAGTTTCAAATGTTTTAAGTAAATCTTCAAAATTAAATTCACCGTTTTGATAGTCTTTTTCTAATTCTTTAATTGTATCATATTTTATTCTAGCCATTTTGACACCCCTTTTTTATTTATATTTTGATAATAATTTTTCTTTTGCGATTTGAAAATCTTGGTTAAGTGCTTTAAAATCTTCTTCTAAAAGTTCTTTATCTGTTTTATCTGAATATTTTAATTTTTTTGGTTTATTTGGATTGAAGCTAAAGATTGTTAATATACTTTTTAATAAATTTTTCATAGTAATTCCCTCTAAATTGCTAAGTCGAATTTTAATTGATTTGGATTGTATTCATAATTAATTAGTTCAAAGTCTTCTGGTTTTATATCGTAGAAGTTTGTTTTAGGTTTTGCATTAAGTTTTAGTTCTACATTACAAGAAATAGGTTCTCGTGATAATAGTTCTTTTGCTTGTTCAAACTGATTATCATAGATATGAAGATTATTAACGAAATAACAAAACTTACCAACTTCCCAACCGAAGTGACACGCAATCATCATCTGTAACGCAACATATTGCATAGCGTTAATATGATGAGCAACTAACATATCGTTACTTCTTTGTGTTAATGTGCAGTCAAGATATATTTTATCACCTATTTTTCTAACATCAAACATTGTATTATAAGCACATGGAAGTAGACCGTTAGTTTTTTCAAAACTTTCATAATCCCAAAGTGAGATAATATTTCTTCTATTCCACGGATTATCTTCCAATTGTTTTAATAGTTTATCAATGATTTTATTTTTTCTAACAACTGCCCCGTAACGCTCACCTATTGTATTTGTATTATCAACTTCCCATGCTCTCCAGTATTTAACTTTATATTTATCTTCAAGAATATCTAATTTATTACTCTGATCTTGATAGATCCAAAAGATTTCTTTAATTGCTGACTTGACAGGAATTTGTCTTAAGGTTGTTATAGGAAACTCACCTTTTTGAAGGTCATATGTATCACAAATTTGTGTGATGTATTTAGAGTGTGCTTTTTGACCATTACTATAAACAGGTCGAGCGTCACCACTCATAACTCCATTTTTTAGTATTTCTTTTATGTTTCTTTTAAAAATTATATCTGCTTTGTTCATTATATAGTAATTCCTTTTATTGTTATTATTGTGTTGTGTTGGAAACATTCATATCCATAGTAGTCATGATAAATATCATATATTTCTATGTTTTTTGTGTCAATATATTCATTTAAAATATCATTTTGATAATTTATCAATGTTGTTTTAAGTTTATAATTTGGATTTGTACATTTGATATATAAATGATCGGTATCATAATTATAATATTTTGGTGATTGATATGATTCATATTCCCAAGTACCACCAAAAGTATTTGCGAAATAATCACAGTAGATTTCAGCGACATCTTTAAAGAAATTTTTTTTATCAAGGTTAATTTCAATATCATTATCTTTTAATTCATCTAGTTCTAAAATTTCTTTTGGAAGATAAGTATCTTTATTTTCAAATGCTTCAATGATGTAATAGTATTCATCATCATAATTACTATCATTTACCCAAAGAGAATCATATGTACCTGAAAATAACCCGAAATCTGTTACGTTGACTATTAAATCACCTGTTTGTTTATCGATATGTATTCCGTGTTCAGATAATTTCATATTAAGTCCTTTCTTTTATTTTACTATTTGGTTTGTTTTTTATCAAGTTAAATTTCTATTTTATATATGTCAATTATGTTATTATTTTGGTCTATTTTGATTACTAATTTCATTAATGAGTGTTCATCTTTATAATTGTTTAGACTTTCTGTATAGTGAATTTCTAAACTAGTATCTGTTTTATGAACATTATGATTTTGTTCTAATGCTTTTAATTTTTCTTTTGTAATTCGTGTATTCATTTTCCAATCTTTTATTTTGAAGATTAGGTCTGTTAAGTAGATAACATCTTCCATTATTGGTGTTATTACTTGTTTTTTAATTTTTAGAAAATATTTTTCAAAATAGTCGCCTATAACTTGGTGTTTGAAATTTGTTTGTATGATTATATCTAGTGTATCTGAAATATTTTTATGAAATGTTTCATTGATATTTTTTAATTCTAATGCGTTTTGTTTTAATTTCATTTGATTGATTACATCTGATTTTAAATTTTTTAAATGTAAATTTTCCATTATTTCTCCTTTATAATTTATATTTTAATATATCTATAACCAATTCACCTTTAGTTAATATTGTTTTTATACTATTTATTGAATTTTTTATATTTTTTAGGTCTTCTATGTTTAAATATTCTTCTTTATTATTTTTTATATCGTCAATATAATTTTTAACAATATTATTATTGCTATCAAGTTTTTGGTTTAACTTATTTAATTCTTGAAGTTCTGTTAAAAAATGATTTAATAATGTGGTTATTAATGTTTTATATTTTATTTTTAATTGTTTTCTTTTTATTTCTTTTTGATTTAGCTTATTTCCTATATATTTTAAGTCTTTACTATTATATTTAGGATTATTTTGTTCACAATACAATTCTATAACTTCTGTTGTTAGTTCTTCAAAATCATTTTCATATTTTTCTAGTTCTTTGAAATAATATTCTATTGGTTCTGTATTATTTAAATTCTTGAGATGTAAATTTTCCATGTGAATTTCCCTTTATTAATTATTCTTTCATATTTTTTATATTGTTATTAATATATCTTAGTTCTTTTATTTCTACATATCTTTCTCTATTGTTTTTAAAATCATAGTTCGTCTAATTTTTCTAATTCATTTAAGAAATGATTTAATAAAACGCTAGTTAATGTTTTTTGTTTTTCTTATAATTGTTTTATTTGATTTTCTTTTTGTTTTATATTATTTATTAGGTTTGTCTGATCTTTTTTATTTTCAGTTATTTCAGATAATAATGTTAATTTTTCAGTTGATAAGTCTTCAATTGCTTTTTCATATTTTTCTAGTTGTATTAAATAATTTTCTACATGGTCTGTATTATTTAAATTTTTAAGGTGTAAATTTTCCATGATGTTTCCTTTTATTACCATTTTCATTGAGGTATATTTATATCAATATTTTTTATAATATTATTTTTAACTTCTAATTCTAAATATTCTACTTTACCGTCAGTGTTTCGGAAGCACATTATTGTAATTAGATTATAAGTTTTTTTCTTTTCATAGTATAAATATTTAATATTATTTATATCGAATTTTGTATTTATATTTATATTTTGTAATTTTTCTAAGTTTTTTATATTGTTATTATCATCTTCAAAGTCAATTCTATTTGTATACATGATACTAATATCATCACTATCTAACGATTCAAGAGATTTAATATATCTATTTGTATAGTTAGTAATTTGTGAATTTTTGAAATTGAAGTTTTTTAATTGTGTTATTAGATGTTTGAATATGCTTTTTTTGTATTTAAATATTTTTTCATTTTGTTTATCAATTTCATTTAAATAATGTTCTACAGGCTCTGTATTATTTAAATTTTTAAGGTGTAAATTTTTCATGATGTTTCCTTTTATTCGTTTATGTTTATATCTATTACTTTATTATTTTCAATTGTTATATCAAGATAATGTCTTATATTAGGTTTGAATGCTTCTTCTATTTGTACATAGATTATTGGCGTGATTTCATATAAAGTTCTATTATCTTCAGTTTCTATTTCATCATAATCAAATCCACAATTTTCTACATCAATAAAATTATCAAGATCAATATTTTTTATTTTTTTAAATTGATGTCTTAGATTAATTAATTCATGCATTACTTCGTATGGGTTATTCTTGTTAAATTTTATGTTTTGATTTTCTTTTATATTTTCTATTATATCATTTTTAAATTCTGAAATCGTTGAATTGGTAATCTTTATATTATCTATTTCATTTAATAAGTAATTAAATGTTTTATTATATATTTCTTTTATTTTTTTCTCATATGTGTTGATTTGTTTCATTGTATTTTCTATATAAAAATCAAATGGGTCTGTATTGTTTAAATTTTTTAGATGTAAATTTTTCATGTGGACCTCCTTTACCAGTTTACGTTTATATCTGTTACTTTGTTATTTTTAATTGATATATCAAGATATCGTCTTTCTGTTTCACCAAACGGGCATATTCTAGTATATTTTATGGGAGTTATATAATATATGTTTTTATATTCTGTGAAATCTTCATCATCAAATGATTCTTCATAATTTGTTGTATTAAAATAATCTTCTATTTTATATGATGTTTTAGTGATATATGAATCAATTGTTATATTTTTTAAGTTATTTAATTCAATAGTTATTTGAGAAAGTTCTTTTAATTTTTCAATTGTTATTTCGTTGAAATTGTTTTGTTTTCTTGTGATATATGTTATTACATCTGATTTGACTCTATTTATTCTTGAATTAATAATTTTTATTTTATTTAATTCGTTTAATAAAAATTCAGTTGTTTTATTATGGAATTTTTCAAATTCTTTTGTATTATTGGTTGATTGGAGTTTTTTAATAATTAAGTCAATATATATATTTATATAATTTGTATTATTTAAATTTTTTATATGTAAATTTTGCATGTTTTTACCTCTGACAATCTAAATGGAATTGATTTATGTCTACTATAATATTGTCTTCGTTCACATAAAATTGTAATGACCTATTTGTATTAGTAAAGTGATTATTAATATCGACTACAGTAATTAATTTATAATAATAATAAGCTAATTTGGTGCTATGAATATATTCAATATTTATCCATTTTGAATCAATATCAAGATCTTTTAGTAATTTAAGTTTTTCTATATTATCTTTAAGGTTTTCTGTTAATAATTTATGATTTGTAATTGGAAAAGCGTTATTTTTTGGGGGTGTAAGTCCATGTTCTTTTATATTCCAGATATAGTCCAGTAGATAATTTCTGTATTCTTGTATTCTAGGATTTATTATATTAATTAATTTTAGTTCTTTTTCTATATATGTGTATAGTTTATTTAATATTGTAACTAGTTCTTTAAAATTTTCTTTTTCATGATCGATTTTTTCTATTTTATTTAAATAATAATCTATTGGTTCTGTATTGTTCAAATTTTTTATATGTAAATTTTGCATGTTGTTTCCTTTCATTGTTACCTTTTAATAATCATTTGTTGAAATATCTTTTATAATATTATTATTTACTAATATTATTAGTTCTCTATTTAATGAAGTGAAATGATTTTGAGTATCAAATATTATAAGTACTCTACCTTCATCTGTGTCGTACTGATATTCATGGTCTATATTTATCCATTGTGAATTAATATCAATATCTTTTAATTGTTTTAGTTTTTCTATATGGTCTTGAAAGATTTCTGTTAATAATCTATGATTTATAATTGAGTAAGCATTTTTGGCGGCGTATCTAAGTTCATATTCTTGTATATCATATATATACTCAAGAAGATGCGATCTATATAATTGAATTTTTGAATTTTTGATTTTAATTGATTCTAGTTCTTTTTCAATATGTGAATATAGTTGTTTTAGGAGTGTTATTAATTTTTCAAAATCATAATTATTATTATATATTTTTTCTATTTTATTTAAATATATATTTATTATATTTAAGTTTTGTAAATTTTTTAGATGTAAATTTTGCATAAAAACCTCCTTTTTAATAATAATTTGGTGTTATGTTTTTTATGGTATTATTATTATCAACTAAAATATCTAATACTATCGTGAAATTAGTTAAATGATTTTGAGTATCAAATATTGTAAATACTCTACCTTCATCTGTGTAATAAAATCCTTTATGTTCTATATTTATCCATTGTGACTTTATATCGATATTTTTTAATAGTTTTAAGTTTTTTATATCATCTTTAAGAATATTTACAACGTATTTATAATGCATTATTGAATAAGTAGTTTCTTCTGTATTTTTTAAATCATATTTTAATATATCACTAACATAATCTATGAGATGCGTTTTATAGCTTTGAATTTCTGTATTTTTGATATTAATTAACTCTAGTTCTTTTTTAATATATGAATATAAAGTTTTTAATAGTGTGAATAGTTTTTTTAAACTATGTTCTTCATTGTATATTTTTTGTATTTCGTTTAAATAAATATCTATTGGATTTATATTATTTAAATTTTTTAAATGTAAATTTTCCATGATTTCTTCTTATGGGTGATAAATGATATTAATTATTTTACCATTCACTACTTCCGCTTCTAATATTAATATTTCATCTAGTTTTGCATCAACACAAAATGCTTGTATTAAATCAACTTCACAGACATGTTCATCTATATCATCATCATAATACACACTATATTCATAATCGCTTATATCAATTGTTGAACCGATTGTTAAATCTTTTACGTTTTTAAGTTCAGTTAAGAAGTCTTTTATGTTATGTAATTCATTTCTAGTTAAATATGAAAATGTGTTGTTTTTAATGTCGTTTAAGTAATAGTTTTTGAACGCTTTAATTGTTGGATCAGTTAATTGAATTCTTTCAAGTTGTTGTATTAAATATTTTAATGTACTTTTTATTAATAACCATATTTTATCTTCCATTTCAGTTTCTATTTGATTTATTTTTTCCATATTTATTTCAAATAAATCAAGTTTTTTTAAATTCTTTAAATGTAAGTTTTCCATGTGAATCTTTTTTTATTCCTTTTGCTTTATATTTCTGTGGTAATATTTCTTATAACTCCGTCTGTTGTACTTATATCTAGTGATAGTTCTGTTTCTTCAACATCTAATCTTCCATATTTATTATATTGATGAAACTCAAAATTAAATATAAATGAAAGTGGATATTGTTTGTTATTTGTATAGAAGTATGTGTTTGAAATATCTGTACCTATGTCTGCATTGTTAAGTTCAAAAATTATTTGGGCAAAATCTTCAAATGCTTCATATTCAGATGTACATATATATTTTTCATCAGTGAAGTATTGTAGAAATATTTTTCTAAATTTTTCTAGTTCACAGTTTTTCATTTTTGTTTTGTTTGCGTATTCAATGATGTTTTTTTGTATATCTAATAATTTTTGATATTGTTTTCTATATAGTTGACTTAGATCAGGTGTTTGATTTTTTAAATTCTTCAAATGTAAATTTTCCATGAAAACCTCCTTTATACATTCGTAAATTCAATTTCTTCAATTATATTATTATTAAACATTATACTTATTTCTTTATAATCTGTATCTAACTCACCTTCTGGATCTGTGCAATATTGTATTAGATATTGTTTGTTGTTATGAGGATGTTTATATTTACTAATCATCAGTAAATGTTCTTGCTCTAATTTTTTAATTTCTTTATTTGATATTTTTTTATTTGGTGTGAAATCTTTGATTAATTTTATTATATAAATCATTTCTTCAGCTATTCCTGTTAAATGTTCTGTGTTATATTGTTCATTATATAAATCGTTAATATAGTATTCTTTAAATTCATTTATTACAGGGTTTATTGTTTGTATAGTTTTCAAGATATATTCAATTTTTGTTTTTGTATGATCTATATTTAAATTTTTTAAATGTAAATTTTCCATATTAAGTTCCTTTATTCTATTATTTTATATATTGATTGAATTTCATTATTTTGATTTATATCAATTCCTATTTTTTTAAAATCTTTATCATACCAAGGATCTTTTTTTGTTGAATAATTTATTATATATTCTGTGCAATAAATACCTGGGTATATATCAATTCTATCAGGATTTATTTGTTCTAATTTATTTAATGTTTTATCACTTATTTGTTTACCTTGTTGCAAATCTTTAAGAACATTAAATATATCAATCATGTCTTGACCTATTGATATTAGAAACTCTGTATTATTAAGTGGGTAGTATAAATCTTCAATATATTTTTGTTTAAATTGTTCTATTTTGTAATGTCTTATATCAATATTTAATAACATATATTTAATTGTTGATTTTGTATGTTTAATGTTATTAGGATTTATATTTTTTAAATGTAAATTTTCCATGAGTACCTCCTTTATTAGTTTGTTATTCGTTAACATATTTAATGTTATCTATTTTAATTATTTTTCTTTCATCTGTTTTTTTATTATAATGTAAGGTTATTTTTAGTTCGTGATTATACTTAGATATATTATTATAATTTAATTTGAATACATATTTATATGCGTCTTGATATTTTATAGGTTTTGTCATTTCAAAACTAATTTCGTTTTTGAAACAATTTATAAGTAAATCAGAATAAATTTCTATGTTATCATTTATATCTAGTTTTGTTATTTTAGAAACATGTAAATATGTAATTATAACAAATGCTATATTAACTTCGTCTTGGATATCGTTATTAATTAAATCTTTTGCAAATTGGTAGATAAATTCTTGTATTTGTTTATTTTTTATTTCTTTATACGTTATATATTGAATGATATTTCGTTTTAACTCATTACTTATTAATTCATCTATTCCGTTGTTTTCAAAATTGAATTTTAAGTCGTATAATTGATCAAATATATATTTACCATTTGGTTTGTTTAAGTTTTTTAAATGTAAATTTTCCATGTTTACCTCGCAAAAAAAAGGTGAGATTAAATCTCACCTAATTTATTTTTTCTATAATCAACAGCTTTTAGAAATTGTATAAACACTTCATGTTTGTGTTCAGGGTTTGTTCTTATATTAGTATTTTTATCAATAGTTATTTTACCGTCATTTTGATATTTTTGTTCTTTTCCATAAACTATATCAATTCCTATAATTGCTGCCATTTCATATGGGTCAAAACCTTTTTTCTTATTATAAGGTAATTCACCGACTAGTGAACTATATTCTTCACCTAAAAATTCGATAATTTCTTCATCTAATACGTCTTTATATTGTAGCAATTTAATTCTCCCCTTTCTTTTGTGTTATTTTTTCTGGAAATCTTTCTTTTATTGTAAAAGCAAAAAGATTATAGTGATTTGTTGGATGCGGTAATATTTTATATTGATAGTTTGTATATAAAAATAGTATTATTTTAAGTACACCTAATCCTTTTAAATTAAGTAGTAAAAAAGGTAAATCTATCAAACAAACTAATAGTATTTGTGCTAATACGCATTGCCAAAAGCCTATAAAATATTTTATCATAGTATTCACCTATCTGTTAATGTAAATTCTAAAATAAGAAGTTTATTAACTTGCTTATATTTTGTGTAAATAAATTTTTAATTTAAATCGCTAAATGAGTTATAGTTAAAATAATTACTCATAAAACTTGGTATAAGTTAATTTTATAAAAATTAAAACAATTATACCTATAAATCCGTAATAACTGTTAATTTTTTTTTATTTTTTGTTTTTGTTTTAATTAAAAAGTTTTCTGATTCACTTTCTTTTATTTTATCAATAAGTCCACCTAAACTTGTAGGTTCGTTATTGTAAGCAAACATACTATCATATAATGAATTCTCTTTATTATCAAGGCTTTCACGTAACATGGATAGTAAATTATCTTTTGTTAATTTAGTTTCTTCTTTCATAATAGTTTCCTTTACTGTATTGTTATTTTTAAAGTTTTGATTCTGTTTATTTCAGCTTCAAGTTCTTCTTTAATACCAATGGCTACATTACCACAAATTCTTACTTCATCAAGTTTAGTTTGTGTTGTAATTGGTAATGACAAGTCTTTATTTATTTTATATGTTCGCTGTAATTCTAAAATTCGTTCAGGGATATGTATTGTAACATTTAAACTTGGATATTTTTTATGTTTTTTACATATCAAACGAGTACATTGACGTTGGTAACTAATACTTTCAAATTGTTCACTCATGAAGTTATATAACTGTATTAATGTTAATTCATCATCAAGTGTTTTAATAATATCATTAATAATTAATTCAATATCTTCTTTTAATTCAAATGTAAATTTATGTGTTCTTTCATTGCTATCAACAGTTAAATTAGTTGTTACAAACATTTTTTTGTGTGGACTAATAACAGCATTTATTTTCAAATCTTCAATTAATTTATCATATTTTTTAAGTAAAAAGTCTTTTACTCGTTTATTAATATGATTATTTGAGATTTGGTTATTACTTTCAAATTTTTTAATTTTTTTAGTTAATTCATCACGTTCTTTTTTTAGTTTTAAATATTCTTCATATTTCATTATACAACCTACTTTCTATAGAAATTTAAAACTGATAATAGTTTTTTTATTGTTATAAAGTTTTGTTAATTTGGTAATCATTCGACCATATTTTGTAAATTCACTTTCTACAAAATCATATTTTTTTATATCTTCTGTTAATTTATTATAATCTATTTCTTTAATTTTTTCAATTGATTCTGAGTTTATTTTCCATGTTGCATCGTGTTTAATATATTCGTTTTTGTATTTTAAAATTATCATAATTCACCTACTTTACTTGTCTTTCATAAAATTCTTTTAATAGTTTTTTACGTTTAGGGTTATCAAGTGTATAAATATTTTCACCAAGAATATTTAAATACCCATATTGATCAATAAACTTATTAATATGTTTAGTTGTAGTCATTGAATAATCATAATTTTTATATACTTCAATAATTTCATCATTTTTGATTTTTAAAATTGGTGATTTATAACTAAATAAATAAGTTTCTTCTCCGTTTGTTACTGCTACGCAGTTAGCACAAATGATTTCTAATTTTGGTATTGTTGTATTTTGCATAATTTGTTTCTCCGTTTCTTTTTTTTTATTAATTTATTGTTTTGTTGTTTGTTATTTGAAGGCTTAGACTATATGAAATATAGTCTAAAAGCCAAAGAAAACAAACCAATCAAATTTGAAAGGGTTTTAGGTTGAACCTAACTAAAAAAGGAAATACGTAGTATTTCCTAAAAATTATTATTAAATTCTATCTAATTTTTCGATATTTACAAAGATTGTATTTGACATTTTTTGTTCAAATTTATAAAAATCTTTTTTTTGTTCATCAGTTATAACCATACCAACGTAGGGAATATAACCAAACATTCTTCGGAAATGTTCAATGTATTCTGGTTTTGTAATTTTTTTAATTTTATACATAAAATTCCTTTCTAAATAATTACTTTATAATAATCATTTACTTTTAATTTCTCACTAATATATTTAATATAATAATAGTCTTCGTGTTCTATACCGCTTCTAATGTTCCGTTCAAAATATCTTAATTTTCCGTCTATTAAAACTAAATCAACCTCACCAATTTTAGTATTTTTTATTAAAACATCATCAAAGAATAAAATATCTTGAAACTCTAATATAACACGGTTTCGTCTTATTATTTGTTGTTTCATTTTTTTGAATTCCTTTTCATTACTTCTTGTGCTTTAATTGTATCATATTTTGGCGAGGTTTTCAATTGATATTAGTTGATTAAATCTCCATACCATAGAATCATTTCATTACCAATACAATATTGTATAACTAACTTTTCTTCATGTGGTAATTTATATAAGATATAGTCAGCGTAGCTTTGAAGCATATCTAAACTATTTAATGGTACAATCATATGGTTTGTTATTTTGTATTTATATGCGTTACCTTCGTTATCATAACCTGTTACTATACTTCCCATTTTGATATCTCTTGCAACGCCTGAGAGTGCTCCTGGGTTGTGTCCTGCTATGTATGTAGGTTTTCCGTCTTTAGCGAAATGATTATATGCTGTTGCGATTAAACCTTTATCTATATAGTTTTGAACAATAACATTATTTCCAGTATCAGGATTAAAATTTGGTACAAGTGCTTTTTCACTTATATTATAATATTGATTATTTAATTCAATTTGACTTTTATGTACTTGTGGTGTTATGCTGTGGTTTGGTGTTGTAAATAAATTTACTGCTATTAATAATTCTGCTATCATATTTTACCTATTTCTTTCTATATTTATCGTAAATTTGCACATGTTCGATTATATCTTTTTTTATATAATCGATAGTTGCTAATTTATTGTATAAATTGTCTACATCTAACTTGACATTATGTAAATCTTCTTTGTGTATTGAATATATTGCTATTGGATCTAATGATGCATAGGCTAATGCATTCATTGGTGTAGCAAGAAAATCTTGTTGCTTGTCATGTACTATTCGTACAAAATTATTTTTTTTTAATTGATTATATACTTCTTTTGATATTTCATCTAATTTTGGTTGTATTTTATCATTTAAATTCATTTTTTATCCATAAAGTTAAACTTACCTAATATTAATAAAATGTTTTTAAATAATATTAAATTAAGTAACTCTTCCTTTCTTTGTTATTTCAAACAAGTAGCGTTACGGATACTACACAGTAAGTTTTGAAGTTATAATTATTTCCAGACAATAACTGCAACCAAAACTACTAAAGTTTAACACCTTGATTTCACATGACTTCGTATCTAGTCTACATCATGTATCATAGGTATAAAAATTATTAGTCAAGTCCATAAAAACGTCTAGCAATAACATAACTTGCTCCACTATGAATATTTAGTTTCATATTGTAACAGTACTTATTTGATGCTATTTTAGATGTGTTGTAAGGGTTAACAAGGATAAACCAACACCTAATTTATCACATCGTGTTTCTAAGAATTTTCTGAACTTACCAAATTTTAAAGTGTTAATCATTCGGTTATAATGTTTTCGTTCAGTTTTTTCTTTTTTGTTTTTATTTAAAGATTTCAAATCTTCTATAACTATATCTTTTCCAGATTTTATTGCGATATCAACTAAATCTTTTACAAGATGTAACATCGAATTTTTTGTTACTCCAGATTTACCTTTGTGAATATAATCTATTCGGTCTAAATTTAATAATTTACCATATTGATCAATTTCACTAAGCGTTATAAATCCTTTATTAAAATCAACACCTATCACACCATTAGAATTTCTAGTTTTATATTCAGAATGAATTCTGTACATTATTTGTAAATGTAAAACTTCATTTCTTTTAATAATCCTAAATGATAATGGATTAGATTTAGGTGATTTAAGTGTTTTAAGAATTTCTCTTTTAGCTTTATTATCCTTTATAATAAACTCTCCATAAATATATTTAGAATTCTTTATAAATTTATCTTCAAGTCTAACTTTATAAGTGAATTTATTATCACTTTTATCATAGAATAGTTTAAATTGTTGATTACCAAGGTGTTCATTTTTATCACCTATATAAACAATTTGATTATCTCTTTTTTTAAAGAACAATTTTTTATTATTATTTAATAACTTCTTAGTACCGAATGTCAATATTGGTTTTGGTCCATTATTTTGGAGTTGAATAAGTTTATTTTTCTTCATTTGAAGCCAAAATAATTTGGTTTTAAGATTTTTTATTCTATGTTTTTTAGTGTTTGGATTGTTTAATATCGCTTTTGTTTTGATTATCTTAGCATTTACTTTTTTGATTTTTATAGCATAGGTTGAATGTACATATTCACCAGAAGTAACAGCTAATTTTAAAGTATTTTTTGCTGTAGTTACTACTGCTTTTGCAAATCTATTTGTTAACCCATATTCTTGTTTCAATCTGGTTCGATACTTCGTTATATTTTCACCATTTAAATCATTATTCAAATGATGTATTGTTCTACGAACTAAGAAAGTAAATAGAGGTGTTATGTCATTAAAATAGTTATATAGTTGTTCGTTTTTGTCTTTATATAATAAAGAACTAGTTACAAGTGTTATTTCTGTCATTTCTCTATTCCTTTCTTTAATATTTTTATTTATATATTGTGAAAAACTTACAAAAATTATACCTACTAAATTAGTAGGTATAACCGCATATATAATAGTTATGTGAATATTTTTCTTATTTCATTTAATGAATTTTTAATCATATCAACAAAATCTTTAAATATATTATTAGAATTATATTGTTCATTTATCATATTTTCTGTGTTATTATATATTTTTGATATATCAATTGTTATACCATATAGTAAATATAAAATAACAAATATTACTATTATTATTAATATTGTTTTAACGATACCTGTAACAAACTTGATAATTGCTAATATAATAATTACACAAACTATTAATGTTAATATTTTAAAAATAGTTAAATTTTCCATACACATTCCTTTTATTATATTTTAATAATATTTTATCATATTTTGTGTTTTATTTCAAATCTAATCTTCTTTGTAAAATATGTAATAAATTGTTAATGTAACAACGACAAAGTAATGTATTGGTTTAATAACTGTTGTATTTGCTAATAAGTTTATTATAATTATAATGTCATATGTAATTATGCAAGTCATTATAACTTTTTTATTCACTGTTAATTTGGTTTTGAATTGATTTAATAATTTGATATCTTTTCCTATTGTGTATAATGTAAAAAATAATAAAATGTATGTTATAGTTGGGTTTAATATGTATAAAATGCTATCTTTATATACAATACTATTTGATATATTAAATAATCCAAGAAGAATTAATGATATTGTTATATAATATTGTATAGTTTTTGTATTTATATTATTTTTTATTAAGTTCATATTCGCTTACCTTTTTTTGTGAAATACGATAATTATAACTCTACATAGGATATATAAATAACAAATGTATGCTTGCACTGTTATGTGTAAGTTGCTACTTAACAATGCAGTTAATATGAATAATGTAAATATTATAAATAATATTTTTTCAAAATATTTTGATATTTTCATATCGATTGATATTTCATGCTTGGTTTTAATATTTATAAACATTCTTTTGAATAATAATAAACCTAATATTATTATTAAAAGTAAGTAAATTAATATTATGAATGAATTAATTACTTGAAATATATCTGAATTGTTTGTATCAATTATTTTAATTGATGCAATTCCAAAAAATGTAATTAATATTGTTAAAACTTTTGCTATACTATAGTAGTAAGAAATTAGGCTTTTATATATTGTTTTTATTAATCTTTTTTCCATTTTATTACCTACCTAGTTTATCATTAAATTTAAAAGAAGATTGTGAATTTTTATGATCAAGTTTGAATTTTTTAACTTCTTTTAAATCTTTTTGCATTGTTTCTAAATATCGCATTTGGTTTTTAATACTATCAATATGTGATATATTCCCACCTAAAGAATCTACCATAGCTATTAACATTGCAATACCTACATTTGCTGAATTTAGTTTATCAATAACTTCTTTATCATTTTCAATATACACTGTTTGTTCTGTATTTGATGTAAAGTTTAGGGCAAATGCTTTTGCTATTAATTGTAATTCTACAGGGTAGATACTTTCTATAATAATGCATTGTTCATTATATGATATATTTAATAGCATTAAACTTATAATTGACCAGTTACCTCTTGTAAGGGGTTCTATATCAAAATAACTCATTTTGTGTATTGCACCGTTATGAAGTATGTTTTTTGTTACACTATTATTTAATTTTTTATGCATTTCTCTTATTAATAAATCAGCTATAACTTTAGGTTTTTTTGTATTATTAACTTCTGTTATTTTTGATAAATTAGGTGTTAGTATATTAGCAGTTGTACCTTCTAGTAAGGTTTTTAAGTCAATATCAGCATTAATATCATTGTATTCGTTAAATTCCATATTTTAAAACGCTCTTTCCTTTCTTTTAGATATGTTTATTTTACCATGTTATAAGCTTTTTTGCAATCTTTTTACTGATTTTTATTATATAATTCTTCAATTTTTTTTGTGTTATCTGTATGTTTATAGTATCTGTATTTTTGATAATCTAAATTATGATAATTACATAGTTCTTTAAGTGTCTTGAAACGATTTCCATAAATATCAACTTCTTTACCTTCAAGAATTTCTTCTAGTGTATAATCTTGATTAATCTGTGTTTTGTAAGTAATATACGGGATATTATATTCTTTTAACATTGATTTAATGCTATGATAATAATTACCTTTATGATCAACAACCGTGCCTAAAAGAGCGTTTTTCAATGGTATTTTTCTATATAGTCTTTTAATTACTGTGCTTGGATTTTGTTTATAGTGTTTGCACATATCTTCAAACGTATTGTATTTATTACCTAGATGATCAATGTTAGTTTTATATTTGTTTTTTGTACTTTTTTCTAATAGATTTTTATTTTTAGAGTTATTGTTGATTACTTGTTGATACGGAATATCATAATACTCGGCTAATGCTTTATAAGTTTTAAATCTCTTACCTTTATTATTTTCAAATACACAATCCTCTAGTGCTTCTTTTATTGATAGACCTTTGATTTTTGTTCTATATTTAAATGTTGCTGGAAGTACATTATAAGCTTTACACATTTCTCTTAAATTAATATAATAATTACCTAAATGGTCTTTTACAGGTTTATAATGCTGATTATGTTTATGAAATAGAGCTTCTTTAGGAGTCATACCTTTTTTTAAATTTATTGCAACTTTTGTTGGGTCTTTTCCATGAAAAAGTGCCATTTCTCGTATGCTTTTAAATTTATTACCTAAATGGTCTTGGACTTTAATTGCCATATTATTACCTACTTTCTAAAAATTAAAAAAAGGCTTAGAAAATCTAAGCCTTCGGATATATATAAGTTACACTACCTTGAATTCCGTTTGGGTTAAACCAGCCACGGAAGTTTGCTAAATAACGATTACCAGCATAGTTAGCTTCTACAACTTGAATCATTCCGTCTTCACGTACATCTGTAACGTATGCAACGTGATTTCCACTCCATACAATTACAGAACCTGGTTTAGGTGTTGAACCTGTTTGGAATCCTTGTGCTGATGCACTTGCTGCCCATTGATAAGCATTACCCCAGTTGTTTCCAACCCAAGGAGCTACCTGTTTAACACCCCAAGTACACCAACCATACCCATAAGCATTTCCTGCTACAGTTGATTGTGGTAAAGCTATTTTACCAAGTGTACCACTTGTAATGCTTTGTGGTGTGCTATAAGATTTTGATTGAGAAGTCGTTTGTGTTCTACGTACTGGAGTTGTAGTTTCAGAGCTTGTAGTTCTTACACTAATTTCACGATTATTAACTTTTTCTTTAACTTCTTCTTTTGGTTTTTCTTCCACAAATTTTAATTTACGTTTTTTTTGTTCTAAAACTAAATTTAATTTTTGAGTTTTCAAAGCTGTTTTTTCTTGGTCTGTATTTGCATTTTTAATTCGTTCAATGATACGAATAGCTTCTAGTCTTTGACGGTGTTTATCTGTAAGGGGTTTTACTTTAACTTCATCGTTGTTGGTTGTCGTGTTTTCAGTTTCAGCGTGTACTTGTGATATACTACCTGCACTTAATAATGCTGGAAATGCGTAAAATGGTAGCATTTTTTTTCTTACTAGATTGAATTTCATTTATAAAAATATCCTTTCTTTTAAATCATATAGATTAATTGTATCATTTATATGTTAGAAAGTCAATCTATAAACGTTTATTTTTATTATTTGTCTTTTGCGATTACGTCAACAACATCACTTAATATTTCTTGGTTTTTATTACCAACTAAATATAAAATTGATGCAATCATTTCAGGTTCTAGTTCGTTAATTGTTAATGCTAGTATATGTGAAATATCTCTATTTTCACCTATTGCACCATATTGAGTTTCATCGTTTTGATTTGAAACAAAGAAAAAGAGGTCTTGTTCTGTTAACGAATTTATTGTTTTGATTGTATTTTTTTTAAAATTTTCCATTTTAAAATCCTTTCTTTAATTGTTCTAATAACCATTCATGGAAAATATGTTTTCCATATTCATAACCTGATTTGTAACTTAACATTTTAATATATTGATCTATTTTTATTAAATCTTCATTAACTGTATTAATATTGTAGTTATAATTTAAATCTGATTTGGTTATTGTATTTTGATATTCTTTATATTTTTTTTTGTATTTGTTTATTTCGTATTCTAATTTTGGAATAAAGATTTTCTTTAGATTATCCATATCATTAAAGTCTTCTTCTATTATTTCTAAATATTCTTTAATGTATTCTATAATTGTATCTGAATAATAGTGTATATTTAATTTGTGAGTAAACATAATTTCTTTAAATTCATCACTATTTTCTAGTTTAATAAGTTTTTTTAATTGTTTTCTATTCATTATCGTTACCTGTAGCTTCTTTAACCATTTCACTTAATGTGACAAGATTAAGTTTTTCAATATGTTTATAATGACCATTTTTATAAGTAGCTATATAAAGTAATGGTACATTATCACTTTGTTTTAAAAATTGATAATATATTTCATTTAATGTTATATTTTTATATGTATTTTTTAAAATATTATCATAATTTGAATACAGATGCGAATCATCTAATGCTATATCATATAAAAACTCATAAACTTTTTTTGGGGAATCTAATACATGAACACGATTATTATCTTGATACCATTTTATTAATTTGGCTATTTTAATATCTTTTAATTCCCATTTTTTTGCTTGTATTATTACTCTCATATCGTATCACCATAATAAAAGGTAGTCGAATGTGTTATTCAACTACCTTGATAGAAAGTATCTACTGTTGTAAATACCTCTGATTAATCTGCCTACAATTCATCTAAACTACCGAAATCATCAAAATTTGATGTTGATAGACCTTCAGAACCGATACTTAAATCATCTGATTTTTTTTCATCTGCTGAAATTGCACTTTCAATTGCTTCATGATTAAGATTTTCACCAGCTACTGTACCAGGTCTTGAGTATTTAATTAATTCTAATCCTGTTAATGTATCGCTTGATAAATGAGCATTATAGAAATAATTGTTTGGATATTTTGGATTAGCTGTTGAACGTAATGTAACATCTAATTTTGTATTATTTCTAAAATATCCTGGATATTTACCATGTAATAATGGTACACCTAACATTGAGTTTTCTTCTGGTTTTTTGTCAGTATCACCAGGGAATTGATCAATATTAAAGATAATATATGGTTGATAATCTCCACCAATACCGTCTGGTTTAGAATATACATTTAAATATTTACCATTAACATTAATATATGCTTTATATTTTGTTTCTGGATTTGCAGGTTGGTATGTATTTACCATGAAATGTTTAATTTTTTCAAGTGGTGTAGCTTTTTCACCTTTCGGTACTAAACTAGCATTGTTAATTGGTACTAGATTATCACCTTTAGGATTTTCATCTGTATACATACTTAGATGACTGAATACCATTTTACCATTTTTTTCAGGGTCATCTGATTGTGATACTTTAAATTCAAATAACTCTACAGGTACGTCTTCAATATCATCGAACCATAATGTGATTCTACGTGTTAATCTTTTATAATTATTATTATATTCAGATTTAATAGTTACTCTTACGTCTTCAATTTTAAAATTTGTATTTGGTTTAGCCATTGGTTAATCTCCTTTGATTTAAAAAATTTAGTTTTGTTTGTTTTTGACTATGTATTTATTATAGCATAGCTTTTTTTGTATGTCAATAGTTTTTCTGAAATCTTTTTTAAATTTTTATTTGTTGTGATTTTTTTAAATTTAATTCTTTTGCTATATGTTTTAGACGATTAGGATCGTTTAATTTGTGTATTGTATCTTGTTGTTTTTGGATATTAGTTTGCAATGTATGAATTGTATTCGTATTAATTTGTTGTTTATTATTTAATGAATATATATCTGCTTGTAATTTTAGATTAACTATGCTTAATGTAATAATTAATATTAAGCATAGATAATATTTTATATTTTTAAGTAGTTGTGGGAAATCAAACATATTAGCAATTTAATGTAGCTGGTGGTACTTCAGGATTATACCATAGCCTAAAGTTGTTTTCAACCATGTCTAAATATGATTTATAATCTAAGTTGTCAATAATAGATTGTTGTGTTTTACTATCCATTTCTAATAATGAATCATTATAATACGATAATTTCATTGTTGGTGATAATCCAGTTACTTTTGAACCTTTTAAAATAGGTACACTAATTTTCTTACCTTCTTCATCGGTATATCTACCTTTGAAATCTTCTTTATAATCTAATGCTGTTATCGATTTATATGAAAATCTGTCTTGTAAATTTAATTTATTAATCAGATTTACATCTTCTGGTTTTCCAAATATATCCATATCAGATAATTCATTTATATATTTATCTGTATTTTGTGATATTTGTTGTTTTGAAACTGTATATTTTTTAAGTTGATGTCCTTCTTTTACTAAGAATGTACGTAATGTACCTTCATGAACTTCATCATGGTCATCGATGAATATACTTCCATTTACTGAACGCAATATCCAACTACACATTCTTAAAAATTTTGCTGGATCTTCTTCATCTCTATATTCTTTTAACAGTTTTTCAGCAAGTTTCATATCAAAAGGTCTATTTACTGCACCGTCAATTTGTAGGTAATTTGTTAATATTCTATCTGCAATAGTAGGATACTTTGGTTTATTTATTATTGTTGCACCATTGTAATTTTTAACACTATCTCCACTAGCTTTTATTTTTCCTTCTGGTGATACTTCTATTCGTGTATTTGTATCTTTTGAGATTAAGAATAATTCTTCAGGGGTAATTGTTACTAACATTTTTTCTAATTCTCTCGCTATGATTTTTTTATTTAATTCTATATCGATATTAGATACATATATTCCGTCTGTATTTGATGATGGTATATGTGCACCTTCAAATGCTAAGGCTTGAGCGATAAAATATGTACAAATTTGACCTGTAATACGCATTTGTAAACCTTTATTATTAGCACGAATGTTACTATCAAGGACTGGTTCATCTAATGCACCAGATGCTGAATTACATACTAATTTTAATCCGTCTTGCTTTTTAAATATGTCTTCATATTCTATACCAGTTAATTTTTTTAACATCTTTTTAAAACCAATTCTCTTATCATAAACTTCTTTATATCTATCTCTACCTTTTCCGTCATAGAAAACGCCAAGTAGACACATTAGCATGGGGTAATAGCCATCGAAGTCTTGGTGAATTGTATGTGCTACTGATGTATATTTATATCTTTCAAGTAAGGTTTCTGTTTGTGATTTTTCATCTATACAAAATGGACTAAAATCATCAGGATGAATTATTTCATCTACTTCTTTAGTTTTATAATAAAATTCTGGGATTTCGTGAATTAATCTATGTGGAATTTTATCTAATTTACTTCTACTTTGTTTTTTTATAATATTTAATAATTTTGTATCAACAGCATTTTTTGGTATTTTACTGATATATTTATATTTATCTCTAAGTTGTCGTATAACTTCTTTATCACGATTTAGTAATTTTAAGTTTAACTCAGCACCATGAATACCACCTAATGAGAAGTTGACATACGTTGGTGATAAATTTCCATATTTATCCACAAATTGTAAGTAAGTGCCATAAGATTCATATAAATTATCTCTATCACGTTGATTAAAACTTGGAAGTCTATATTTATTAAAGTGTTTTTTAGTTGTATTCCAGTTTTTTCCACGAATATTATCATATAAATTATATATTGATAAGAATTTACAAAAATGTTCATGTGCTACTTTTGGATTATGTTTCTTAACCTCGGAATACACATTTTTAATATACCACTCTTTGAAATATTCTAGTACGTCAAATTGTTCAATACCACGTTCTTCGGCGACATGTTTTGCAGGAAATATCATAGATACAACAGGGTCATCGACAATAGCTTTGTCTGGTGCAATAACATTTACTACAAATTGTTTAGTAGTCTTGTTAACTGTAATATTATTCCTACTCAATTCAGGGTATTCTTTTAGTAATTCTCGTCTATTGTGGAACATAGATTCTAATGTTGATTTTTTATACACAACATCACGCATCTCTTTAATATCATTAAAATTGTATAAGGTATCATCAAAAATATCATCTGAATAACCTGTTACATTTGAACGAGATTCCTTAATTGTTCCACCTGATAAACCAACCCCAGTTTTTAAACCAACAACTAGTCTACCTTCTTGGAACAATTTATCATTTAATTTAGCAATATCAACTTGATTTCCATATTTTTCATATTCTAATGTATTAAAGTAACGATTACTATTAATAATTTCATCTGATTTAAGACGAATACTTTGTGGTGTAGTTTCACATTTACCATTAATAATTCTACTAAGTACGTAATCAATTACAGGAATATCATAGGCTAAAATATTATACCCAAAATACCAGTCTAGGCGAGGTTTAACTTCTTCGATATGAATATCGAGAAATGAATTTAAAATTTGTTTATCTTTTTTTGTTCTCGGTTTTTGTATGTTGAAATGTTCTTTAAAGCGAGTTGCGTCATGTTTTAAATTATACATTTTATAATCTATATTAAATTTTTTCGTTATAACTTTTAAAGCTTTTACAATCAATGACTCATCTTCATCATTTTCCAACAAATAATGAAACTCGAAGAAATCATTAACCAAAAATCCACAACAAAAGTAATTTTTGTAAACCTCAATATCATAATAAATTTCTTGACCTTTATCACCAAACATAGTTATTTTTCTCATATATTTAATTCCTTCTTATAATGTATTTTCGTTATTATTTATTTTTTCACCTTTATTTAAAACAGATAAGCAATTTTTATAATAGTCTTGTAATTCTGTTAAGTTCATATTTCGCATTTTTTCGTAATGACTTTCTGTTGTTCTTTCATTAGCGATATTCATTTCAAATGTTTCAAATAACGTTTCTTGTCGTTTTAATACATCAGCAACATGTGCTCTATCCATTATACTTTGTGGATTAAATGGACGACCATTATTTGGATATGGTTTTGCAATATGATTTTTATCTGCAAATTCATTTAATGTATTAAATAGGTCAATTACACCGTTATGTGCTCTTGTTCTATTCATATCCAATGTTTTAACTGTTACTTCTTTTATTTCATTTGATTCTTCTTCTTTAGAAATATTTTTAACTTTTTCATTATAATTATTTCTATGCGTTATATATTCTGGAATGTGTGAAAATTTATCAGCATATAAACTAAATAATTCAGGATTTTCAACACTAACTTCATTTCGGAGTTTATCCATACATTTTCTAAATGCTTTTGCGTCAAATCCACCTAATTTTTCCATATATGTTTTATATGCCCTTGTCACAACATCATCATCTTCATTATCTAAATTCGGTAAAACTATTTCATCAAATAATTGATTTTGTGCATTAACACTTTCATTAATCAATGCTCGTGCTTTTTCTTTTAATGTTAATTCTTTATCTGCCATTTCAAACACCTTTCTATTTATTTTTTAAAATTAATTTGTATATACGCACCAACTTCATCAATAGCTTCATTTTTAACTATAATTAATTTGCATAAATGAATATCATTTGTTTTAACGTTTTCCATTAATTTTTTGTGATCTTTTATTTGAGCTACTCGCATAGCATCAATTTTTTTGTTTGGTTCATAATGTTCTTTTAGAACTAATACATCAATTATATTATCATTAACTCCGTCATCGGTTGGGTTTTTTCTGATAATCGTATCAAATATTAAATATGTATTGTTATGAGCAATTTTATTTTCTTCATATTGTACATATTTATAATCAAATTCTTTAAAATTATCAATTACTACAATTAAATCTGTCATTTTTTACCCCGTTTTTAACATATTTTCAAGGCTCATTCGTGTAATTGTAGCGAAATCTAAAATTAAATATGATGGGCTAAATTCTTCGAACAACTCATAACCTAATTTTCGGTTTACTTCTCTTGCGATTTTTTGTAAATTTTCTACATCTACAACTTCGTCTTTTGGTTTTAGCCTAAATGCTTCTTTATATACTGGATATAATGTATTATTTACATCTTCAGTAACTGCTTTGATAAATTTATCCATTCTGTTTCCTACTTTCTTTTAAAATTTAAGAGTGGTTATAAGACCACTCTTTTATTATATTATATTTTTTAGTAATTTGCAAAATCTTATGTGCTTACACGTTTTCTTTTTGATTGACTTTCATCTAAGAAAATTGATGGTTCTAGGTCTTTTTCAAACCCTGGTCTAAAATCGCAACATGTCATTATTAATCCATGCTGTGCTCGTGTCATACCTACATACATTAAACGTCTATCACTTTCTAATTCGGCACTGTTAGTCGGTAATATACCATTTTCACAACCTAATAGAAATACGAATTTCCATTCTAATCCTTTAGCATTATGAATTGTTGATAATACAACTCCGTTTGAATTTTCTACTCTATTTGTTAGTGAGAATTCTAATAAGAAATCACTTACTAAGTCAATATTTGTAAAATCGGCATGTGTTACTAAATATTCTTGATTATATTCTTCTGCTAATTCATATAACTTATCTAGGTTTGATTGATATTCTTCAGAATTTTTTAAGTTTTGATACCAAATATCATATCCAGTTTTTTGAATTATGTATTTTATAATCGATACTAAACCACGATGTTCTGTTGTATTTGTTATTAAATCATTATATATTACCCTGTAATCAATAACTTTTTCGTATAATTTAGGTGTTAATACTTCAACTTTTTCTGATAATACAAATTCTACCAAACTCATATTATATTCATCTGCAATATCTTTAATTTTTGCTAATGTTTTTGGTCCAATACCTTTTTTTGGTCTATCAATTGTATGCATAAATGAATAAATATCTTTTGGATTTACTAATATTTTCAGAAAACTGAATATATCTTTTACGGTTTCTGATTTGATAAAATCTGCTGATTTTGTTGTATCATTTAACGGTATATTATAATTTAACATTTCAGTTTTAAATGTTGGTGGTATCATTCTATTTCTAACTAATACAGCTATTTCAGATGGTTTTAATTTTGCTACATCAATTAATTTTTTTATCATTAATGTTATTTTTTCGGCTTCATCTTTATAACTTTCAAAATGATATGTTTGTGTGCCATAGTAAGTTTCATTAATTTCAGCACCTTGTACCATAGGTTTAAACATTTCAATCCCTTCAGTGTTATTTTTTATAACACTATTAGCATGATTTAAAATGTCTTGAAATGATCTATAATTGTAACGCATATTATATACTTTATGTTCTTTAGCAAGATTTGACATAAGTTCAGGTTTTGCTCCTCGAAATTCATATATACTTTGATTCACATCACCGATAAACATTATATTATTGTCATAAAGGTGTTTGATAATTTCGAATTGTAAGTAGTTAGTATCTTGAAACTCGTCAATTAAAATATAACCAATATTATCTTTATCTTTTTTTAATTCATCATTTTCAGCAAGTAAATATGTTGCTAATAATATTTGGTCATATGTTAATGTGTTTGTTAAACAAGCTTCTTTGAAACTTGCTAAAAATACTTTCATTATAAAATCTACTTGACGTTTATAGTATATTTTACCGTCCATTCTCATTTGTTCTTTTACAATTTCTTCTGGTAATTGTTTTGCTGTTAAATATTTTGGATGTATGTTGTTAATTAATAAACTAACAGAGTTACTAACATCTTTATATGTGTATTTTTTATTAAAATCCTCCATAATATCTGAAACTAATTCGTAAAATTCATTTTCTAATTCAGTATTTGTACCAATAGTTTGTTCGATTAGTTTATGTGTGGCTGTTTCATCAATTATTGTAAAGTTTTTTTCAATACCTAATGTTTCAGCATGTTTTCTTATCATACTACCAAAGATTGCGTGAAACGTACCACTAATGATACGCTTCATACTATCTTGGTCTAATACATTACTTAATTTTTCTTTAAGAGCTTTAGCTGATTCACGGGTAAATGAAATCGCCATTATTTTACCGTCTAAGCTTGGGTTGTGAATAATATGTTCTATTCGTTTTACTAATGTTGTTGTTTTACCTGAGCCTGCTGATGCTGCAACAACAGCAATTTCGTCAATTGGTGCGTTTATTACAGCTAATTGTTCATCATTAAATTTCAATAAACTCAATTACATCACCCGTCCTTTTATTATTTTTTTAATTTCTTCTTTAATTAATTGTGTTATTTCAACTTTTTTCAATTCATCTTGTACTAATTGACGTAAAATTTGTTCTTGTAATTCTTCTTTGATAATTTGTTTAATTTTATCTTGTATTTCAAATCTTTCTTCGTTAGTTAGAATTGATGAATTAGTATTATTTGTTGTTTTAGAATGTAGAGGTTTTTCAGTTTTTTCTAATGATTGTAATAGTTTTTCAGTTTTTTCTACTGGTTTTACAGAAGGTTGTTGTATTGACTCTAAAATTTCATCGTCATTTGTAGCAATCATTTTTTCAAGATCAGCAATTGATAAATTTTCACCTGGTAATGTAGCTTTATTTGTTTTATAAGGTGTTTTTGTTTTTTCTTGTGCTTTTTTATGTTGATATAATGCTTGATTTAATGCATTTACTTCATTGTTTAATCTATCGAATTTATTTTCTTTTTTGATTGTTGGTTTTTCTACAATAATGTCTTTAAATTCTTCTTCAATTATTTCTTCCATTGGTTTTTTTGTAGTTAGAAAATCATCTTCTAGTAGATTAAAATCATTGTCAGTAGTTTCTTTATTTATTGTTTTTTCTTTTTTAGGTGAAGGTGATAATAATTCAAATTCAAGTTCATTTGGTTCTTTTGTTTCAGTTTTAGTTGGTTTGGTTGTATCTACTGTTACGCTATCAAAATCGTCAAAGAAGTTATCAGCTACTACTACTTTATCTTTTTTCTTAGTAGGTTCTAAGCTTTCTAAATCAACAATATAGTTTTCAGTTTGGTCTAAATCTAAAGGATCGATTTCGTCTTCAACTTCCTCATTTATTAGTTCTTCTTCTTTTTGAAGTGCTTCTTTTTCTTGTTGTTCTTTGAGTTTATCAGCTTCAATTTCAGCTTTTGTTCTTCGTTTACGTTTTTTTGGTTTTGTGTCTTCTACAACTTCTTCTTTTTGTTCTGTCTCTTGTGCTTGCATTTCGTTTAACATATCATCAGTAAAAGGATTTACATCATCAAATCCACTACCATTTGAAATTTTTTGTAAAATATCATCTGTATTTGAATTGTTTAAAAAATCTAGTAATGCATCATTATTTAAGTCTTTTAAATTTGTCATCATTAATTCTCCTTAAAATTGTCCGTTTCTATAATAAATAATTTTTGTAATTTGTTTTAATTGTTCTTCTTCGCTTAATTGTGTTGCAAGAATTTCTTTGATTTTATTGATGGCTACTTTTGGGTCTTCTAATTTTTTTTCAATTTTTTTATTTTTGATTAAAATTTTATCTTGTTTAGTTAAAGTTAATTCATCGATAATTTTTGTATCTCCTGTTTTAAAATATAGTGAAATATTATTATAAAATTCGCTATTTAATGGTAAATCTTCTAAAATAGATAAATCAAATGTTTTAAGTTTTAAATCTAATTTATTGTATAATTGTTCAATTACACTTTCAATAATTTGCCAATTTTTAATTTCTTTAGTTTTATCTGCACTGTTTAAATCAGGGAATAATTTGATAATATGTGCTAAACAATCAGTATTTGTTTTTAAATTAGAAATATCTGGATATTTTAATCGTGTATTTTGAATAATTTGTTTTACAGTTTCTTGTTTTCTGTTAATTCTGTTTACACGTTCTTGTTGATTTTGAATTTTCAATTTTTCAACATAATCAGCTAATATAAAATATCCACTATCTGCAATTATTTGTTCAGCTCTGTTTGTGTATTCTTTGATAAATTCTTTTGCTTTTCCATTCATTGCTTGTTTGAATGATTTTTGGTATTGGCGAATTTGTCTTTCAGTTTTTTTGATTTCTTTTAAGTCATCATCTGTAATAGTTTTATTTGATTTAATCAATTCAACTGCTTTTTTGATATCTTCATGAAATCGTTTGTGATATTCTGTATCTGTTAGAAAGTTTTTTGCTTCTTGGATTATTAAATCATAATTTTGTTCTTTTGCCATTATATTAATGCCCTTTCTTTTCGGTATTTTTTTAAATCGTAACTAATTTTTGGATATTGTTTTTTTATATTGTAAAACCATTTGGTAATTAGAGTACTGTCAGTTATATTTGGATTTTCCAATCCTAAAAACTCACACATTTCATTCATAAGTTCAATTTGTTTATCTGTAGCATTCGTATCTTTTATAGGTTTTTCTTTTTTTGTTTGATAACACATTTCAACTTTATCATTACACGGTCGTGTGTGATTTTTGACATTTGTTAAATATGTGACTTTATATTGATCACCAAATTGAATAAGTTTAGCATTAAATTCAATTATATCGTTAATATTTGGTTGTAATTTTCTTGTTGCTTGTGATTCAATTAGTTGCATTGTTTGATGTAATTTTACATTATTGTCTAAAATTTTAATATTATCGATAATATAAATTTCTTCATATTTACCACGTGTTGCTCGAATGGATTTATCAATAACTTTTGCTTTAAATCGGTATCTTTTATTTGTCAATAGATTCTTTTTCATAAAATAAACTGCTCCTGTGAATTTCATAATATGTACCATTTGGTTTTAAATGGTTACGTGCGTATGCTCTTGCTTGTAATTTTGATAAGTGACGGAGATTTTGTACTCCTCGATATAAGACTTGTCTTGTTTCTTTATCAAGGACACTGTAATGTCTTTTTACAAATGTATTTAATTCGTCATCTGTGAAATATTTATGATTTAATTCTGGATCAATTGTATTTATTATTTCACCAATATATTCTCGTAAATATTCTTCGTCATAGTTCCCTTCTAAAAGGATTACGTCAAATTCACCTAGATGAAGTATACCGTCACCTACATCACTTTTTGAAAGTGTGTCTAAATCTGTTGCGAATAATAATCTTTCATTATCATTTTCTATAACAAATGCGTAATTTATTATATCATCATGTTTTTGTGGAATACAATAAATATAATTACCATTTTTTAATTGAAATCGGTTATACCTACAATTATCAATGGTAAAATTTGGTTCATTATTTAATTCTTCTATTATTATAACATTTGTATCTTCATTTTTTAGATTATATTTATTGTTTGTATCCTCTGATATATATAATGGTATGTTTTTTTCAATTACCTCCTTTACTAATGGTAAATAAAAATGGTCTGTATGTTTATGGGAAATAAATACTTCATCTATTTCGTCAAAGTTGACTAATTTTAACGCTTTTGATTTAGTTATACCTAAATCTATTATAGTGTTATCAATTTGTATCATATTTCCTTTTGAACCTGTTGCATGTATTTTGATATTGAACAAATATCACACCTTCTTTCTGTTTTTTTATTTGTATTTTAAGCCTTTATGTGCTATAATTATTATATCATGTGATTATAATTTTAATCAACTAATAAACTATAAGGAGATTTGAATAATGACGTTACAAATTAACGAGAATTATAAAAAACTAGATTCTCATAATATTTCGCAATATGAAAATGTTAAAGCTGTTCATGAAGCTTCTGTAAAACTTGTTGAGCAAGCTAGACAGTTACTTGATTTTTATGAAAATCGTAATGTTGCTGAAAATGAGAATGTTACATCTGTAAATAATGAGTTTACACAATCGAATACTATCGGTAATGAACCAATTGAATTAGAAACTGAAAATATTCAAGTAACTGAAAAACCATTAAAATTTGATGAAATGTCAGTTGATATGGATATTCTAAAAAATGTTGATATTGATGGAATCTTAGCACAAAATAAAGAAAATGCTATGAATTCATATTCTGAAATGCAAAATTCTATGAACAATTTAAATTCTTCAATGCAGAAAATAGATATTCAATCTGTACTTGCTGATATCGAAAGTGCATACGAAGAAAAAACTCAAAATACAGATATAGGTATGAGTATGTAACCTACTATATTAGTCCAACTTGTGTTGGACTAATTTTTTTTGGGGAATCCCCCAAAAGAAAACTCATAACTGAAAGGGGTTTGGGTACAACCCAACAAAAAAAGCGATAGGTATCTATCGCTTTAATATATTGTATTCATCATCACTTAATGTTAATTCATCAAGTATGTTGTGATTATGTTTCCATAATTTATATAAATCTGTTTTTTCAGCTTCTTTTTTCCAATCTTTATTTGCTTTTACTTCTGGTTCAATTTCATTAATTTCTGGTAATGTAATTTCGTTTAATATATTCGTTTGTGTAACGGTATCTTTTGCATCTGTCACAGCAAACATTTCATTTATACCACTACCACCCATACTAACTACAGTATTTGGTCTTGTCCACATTGGAGCATTTCCACCATATAGTTCTTGTAGTTTTTTTGTTAATTCATGATGCCCTTTGAATTTATCTGAAACTTGTGGGGATGTGTTAGGTGTGTCATAACCTAACCACATTGAAATAGTTACACCACCATTTGTTACTGAATTTATCCATACATCACTACCTCCTAAACCATAAGGTGCTGGTGGATTTATTCCTGATTCAAAAGCTACTGAACCTGTTTTAACAGCATATCCTTGTTTATTTAAATAAGCATCTTTAGCTGTCATATTTGGTAAGGTTACACCTCTTAACATTTGTAGTAAAACAAATGCTGTAGATTGTCTCATTGAGATTTTTGAACGTTTTTCTATTTTCTTTTGACTTCCATCAATGAATGTTATTGTATCAACAAATCTTGGATATGTGTATTCACCTAAGTTATTAAGTGCATTGTATGCAGATGCACTGTCTAATGTACTCACATTTAAACCAATACCGTCAACTGATGAATATGTCTCTTTAACATCTAGTCCGTTAGAGTGTAAGAAAGCTTTCATTCTATTACTTCCTAAAATTTGGTCATCTATTCGACCTACAGGAGTATTTAATGATAAACGTAAGGCATCTGTTAGTGTTCTGTTACCATAAGTTGCTTTATCATAGTTGTACATAACAGCATTACTTCCTGGATATTGATAGTTTGCAGTTGACATTACTGTTGCTGCACTGTATTTATTTCCAAAATATTCAAATAATGGTCCATATGCTGTAAAAGGTTTAAGTGATGAACCACTTGAACGTACTCTACTCATAGCACGGTTATTTTCATCATTAAATCTACTTCCCAACATATATGTTACTATACCGTCTGAACTAATAATTGTCATACCAATTTGAATTTTATCATCTTGATAATATTTTGATTTTTTTACTTCAGCATCAATTTCATTAAATAGTTTTTTGTCTAAATAAGTTTTGATTGTTAATGAAGTATTATTAATATTATAATTAAGTTCTTGTAATTCATTTAATACACCTTCAGCATAAGCTTTGTATTTAATGTTATTTTTATTAATATTATTAGCTTCTTCGAATCTTGGACGTAAAGTTTTTGTTAAATCAATTTCTTTAGCTTCATTATATTGTTCATTATTAATAATATTTTCATCTAACATTATTTTAAGAATTGTTTGTGTTCTTTCATTTGCTTTTTCTGGATTAGTATATAGATTATATAAACTTGGTGCTTGTGATAAACCACTTAAATAAGCTATTTGTGCAATGTCAGTTGGTGTGTTTTTAAAATCTTCAGGGTTTTTATTGAAATATACTTTCATTGCTGATTTTATACCAATAGCATTTTCTGAATATTCAAGTTTGTTAATGTAAAAATTAAATATTTCATCTTTATTGAAATGACTATTTAATTGTCTTGCTAAAAACCATTCTTGGATTTTACGTTGATTTACATCAACACCTCGTCCACCGTTATAATAAGTATTCTTTATTAATTGTTGTTCAATTGTAGAACCACCACGAGCTTGATAACTTGGTTGAATGATACTTCTAATTTTACCATATCCAGCATTTAGAATTGATTTAAAATTAACACCTGAACTATGTTCGAAGTTTTTATCTTCTGTTGCTATTATAGTTTTTTTATATAATTCAGGTACTTCATCATTATTTATTGGATAAATTATAGTGTTTGAGTTTTGCCAAATTATATCACCTTTATTATCGGTAATTTTTGTACCTGCATGGGTTGTTAATAAATTAGCATCGATTTTTGGTGTACTTTGTACTTGGTAAAATATATATCCAACACATAATAAGAATACTGCTGATACTCCAACAATTATCCATTTAAATATGTTTTTAATTTTCATTTTTTTGTCCTTTTTTTCTTGTACGTGAGACTTTAGTTAGTTCTTTTAAAATACCAACAGGCATTAATTTATATGGTATTCTTTCATATTTATAGTTTTTCAAAGTTGATATATTAATACCTGTTTGTTTTGAAATAGATGCTATTTTATATTCTTTGAATATTTTTTTAACACTATCTTCATTTAAGTACTGACTGTATCTATATTTCGTCATCGTCCGACTCCCGCCTTTCTACTGTAGTATTAGAGTTTTGGGTGTTTGAACTTTGATCAACATTGTTTCTATTTTCTGACCTGTTTTGTCTACTGTTTGATTCACTTTCAGAATTGTTGTTATTACGCTCAACTTCTGGTAATCTTTCAATTTTTTTGTATTTAGCACTTATATATACTTTAATATTTTTTGAATTTTTAACGTATGTAGAGTTTGTTAAAGTTTCTCCGTTATATTCTACTTTAATTACTTCTGAATCTAAATCTAATTCATAACCGTCTTTTTGTTCATATACGATTGTAAAGTTTTGTGCATTTTTAGCTTTTTTGATATCTTTAACTTGAGTATATTCTTTTTTATTAAATGTTTCTAATTGTTTTTTGATATTTTTCCAATTAGCTTCTTCTTCTAGTAGTTTATTATTTTCTAAGATATCACTTGTATCAAATAATCTTTTTAGATTTTGAATGTATTGGAATTTACCAACTTTTGTGAAATCTAAATTTGAAAAGTCATGAACATTTGTTTTTATCATAATTGATTTATTTTTAATTTGACCGTAATTAGTAATTTGTTCAATGAAATTGTTTAATTTATTATAGTCATCTATTATATTTGATAAATTATTTAGTAATGTTTTATCAAAATCGTTATTATGTTCAAGAACTTCTGTATTAATTTTACTATGTAATTCGTTTAACTTTTTATAATCTATATTATTGTAAGCTGTTTGTTGAAAATTGAATATATCTATATATAGTTTTAATTTATTATTTTTATCAACAACACTACCTGTTTTAAGTTTATATTTAGCAATTAATTCATTAGTTTTATTATGAATATCTTTACTTTTATTTGTTAAACGATTATTTTTTTGAATTTTTACAAGTTCATCATTTAATTTTTGAAACTCTTTTAAGTCATCTTCAAGTTCTAAAGATCTATTATCAGAGACAAATTCAGGTGATATTTCAGCTAGTTTTGTATCAAATCCTATATTTAACCATTTACTTGATTCATTATACCAAAATGCAAGTCCAATTATTATTAAAGTAATTAAACCTAAGATGATATAACTAACATTTCTTTGTATATGTTTTTTCAAAATTTTCACCTACCTATACTAATTTTAACATATAAAAAGGTTTTTGTAAAGTCTAAAATGCATAAAAAAAGATTAGCGTTAAACTAACCTTTTTTAATTTTATTCAGACGATTTATAAAATCAGTACGTTCTGATTTATCTAAAGAACTTATTAATGTATGTGCGTATGTTATTTGCTTTTCATCTTTTGAATTTTCAGCATTTGATACTGCATATTCTACTTTTTTAAGTTTTTCAGCTTTTCTTGCGTCTGCTATAATTTTAAGTTTTTTAACTTCTTTTGCTTTTTCTTCTTCTGATGGTTCTTTTGTATTTTGATCAACTTTATCGTATAATTTTGTTCCAGCTACATGATTATATAATGTTGGTAAATCATATCCTTTTTTACCTGATTTTGATTTTAATAACACTACGTCTGTAATTGAATTTTTATTATACGTATCAGTAAATTTAGTTCCTCTAAAACCAGAATCAAAGATATACATTGTTCCGTCTTCATCAATATGGTCAACTGCGATAAAGTGAGGTCCTGCTGGACTTATTACACGCATTCCGATTACATAACCTTCTTTATAGTAACGGATAACATCATCATATGTTGCAGCACGCACACCATGTTCTTCTTGTGCTCCGTATAGATACCAATCATCACCAAAGTCTACTTTTTTATAACTTAGATACCCAGTACTTGCGTAACCATTTGTTTTATCTAATGTTAATTTTAAATCTTTTGGTGCATAACCAATGTCTGCTGAACCAGTTTTAATTTTTAAAAATGTTGCTGTTTGAATCATGCAACTTGCCATTCTCCAATCTAAACCGTTTGGTCCAAATGTATTAACATCATATTGGTCTGTTTGATTCCATGTAAATGGAGATGAATAATCTGTTTTTGTTCCTGTATAAGCAGAAGCACCGATTATACCAGTACCTAGTATTGTGGCACTTAAACCTAATAGTAACGTTTTTTTCATAAATAAATAAAATCCTTTCTTTAAACAAATATAATAATATTATACCACAAGTTTATTCAATTGAAAAGTCTTTAATTCAATGTTTTTAAATTGTAATATTTTTATAATAAAAAAAACTTGCCTAACGACAAGTTATTTATTTCTATTTGGGTGGAAATTATTATTTATTTCTATTACAACGACTATCTAATAAATTTAAATACACAGGTGAAATAAAATAAGTTGTCTAAAAAATCTGTACTTAAATTTTCTTTTGTGAATTGTGTTAAATCATTAGGTATATCTTGTTGTGTTAATTTTTTTAATTCTATAATTTCTTTTTCTTGTAATTCATTTTGTGTTTTAAATTCTTTTAAATATTTTTGATATTTTTCATTTTTAGAATTTGCTTGATGTATTGATTTTAAATATTTATAAAGTGTTGCGGGAGTTTGATCCATTTCTTTTAAAATAGTTTTAATATGTAAACTATTTGGATTTCGACTTAATATATTTGATATTTTAAATATATTTTCTTCTCTCCTCATAGCACTTCGATTTCCATATTCAATTAAACTCATTTGATTAATTACACGAATGATACGTGTTCCTTTCTATTTATAGTTGTAATATATAATATACACTCAAAATAAACGCTATTCCAGACCAAAAACCAGCACCAATTACCCCATGTCCAACGCTATACAATGGTATAAATGGTCCACGGAATCCTTTTACAACTGTTGCTCCACCAGAATATGTTTTATAACCAATTAAAGGATATACCCAATCAATACCTGATGTTGAAAACGCATCGCCTAATAGGTGACTTATATATCCAATTGTGAAACCTAACATTAATATTACAAGTGACATATCAATAAATAATGCGTTTGTTATATAATTATTTCGTAAAAAGTGTAATAAACCTATACATAATAATATTGCCCATATGGTGTGTGTCCACGTTCGGTGTTTCATTCCAGGGATTTGTTGGTCAATATCAGGGAAACTACTTCCCATTAATCCTCCAAATACTAGTAAAAAATATTGTAATAATGGATGTAACCAACTTGTATATTCGTTTGCGTTTTGATGTATATGTTTTATTATTTCTGGTGTTGGGTTTTGATTTAATTCATAGACAACATCTTGAGTTATATGATTTCCTGTGAATTGGTAGTAAGCTATAGCTGTTATTGCTACACATGTTACTCCAAATGCTTTATGTGTTTTTCCTAACATAAAATTTCCTTTCTTTGTGGGAGTTTTATGCTAGTGTTAGGACTTAATTAATTCTTTATGCTTTTTTTATGTCATATATACTTTTGTATATATAACTTTCTGAAGTACGTAATGGTTTTTTATCACTTGTACCTCTTGAATAAGGGATTTGTTTTATTTCATTATTTTTCATTTTGGCAATACTACCAAATATATTTATTTTTGTATTTAGACTTGTTCCTAAATTAGTTTCATTACTAAGGTCTACTACTTGAATGCGGTGGTCGTGAGTTAGGTTATACAATAACACAGCTCTTTTTCTTGAGTCTGCACTTATTTCACAATACTCACATTCTTTATTAGTAGTAACGTAAATTTGGTTTTCTTTAATATATCCGTCTTCTGCTCCATAATAGTTTGGTATTAATGACGGAAATGTGAATAATATTACCATTATTAATGAACTAATTGCTGATGCAATATTTGTTATAAGTAAATGTTTTTTCTTATTTTTATATTTTGTAAATTCTTGTAGTAAATAAAATATTGATGTTAAGGCTGCATATGTTAAACCAGCATATGATATTACTAGTAATATTAAATCGATAGTGAAATTTATATGAACAAAGAAAGGTATTGCAAATATTATTATACCACCTATTGCGTTAAATATTGGTTTATTTATTATTGTCAATACGTTTTTCATATTCGTTCTCCAGTTGTTTAATTATTTCTTCATATTTTTCATCAATTATTTGTTTGAACCAATAGGGTTTTCCATTTATTGTTACTTCATTTATTTTTTTACTATCTTCTGCTATATGATAATTTAATATATCATCTAAGAATATTCCCATGAATTTCTCTTTAAAAATAAATTGTTTTTTTAAATCTTCAGGAAATAATGTTGTTGATAATGGGTGTAACATATAAGTGTTGATTAATTCACTAAAGATTGTTACAAAGTCATAAGGGTTTAATTTTTTAACATCACTATTGTTTAATGTATCTTTTATTGCGTTTAGAACATTGTTTGTTTTTTCAAAATTAGCAATTGTATTTGGTTGTTCTACTCTTAATACTACTGCTCCGTTTTCTTGTACTTGTAAATAATATGAACCATTATCTACATCTTTATCATGATATTCTACTAATAAACCGTCTACACCGTCATGGTTTTTAACGGTGTATGGTTCAATAGCTTTATATCCATATAAAATTGCTTTTTCTAAAAATATATCGTGTTTTTCTTTTATGTAATTCATGCATTTAACTCCTGTTTTTCTTTAATTCTTCTATCCATTCAAATGTTTTTGCTCGTTTACCAGTTATATGATATGGGTATGGATAATTTGATTTTTCAATTGGATATATTTTATTAGGTGTACCATATATAAAATGTCTATTATCGGTATTAATTATGTAATCATCTAATCCTTTATATTTACTATTCCAAGTAATAACTTTCGTATCAAAATGATTTCTAAGTTTTTGGAATAAATAAGATATAGCTTCATTAACTAATCTATTTTTAACAGCATCATTGTCATATGCAATTAAGATTTCTTTTATATCATTAAATTGATAGATTACTTTTAATAAATTATCTAACATGCTTTTGGCAACACCAGGAGTTGCAACAACGATTAGATTATCTTTAGCAAAATGTTTATTTATAATATGTGCTTTTAATATACCTTCAGTTATAATAAGTGTATTATGAATTCCTTTTTTATTTTGTAAAATTATATTTTCAGTATGAGAAAATTTATTTCCGTGTAATTCATCTTTTATCATAGAACCTTTTGGTAACCATTTATATTTTGCTTTCATTTCTACTTTTATATTATCTATAATTGGTGGTTTATTTGGAAAATATTTTGTAATATCTTCTCCTAATTGAGTATTAATAATTTCACCTGTTGTTAAATTTGTGATTTCAACACCTGTAAAATTTGATTTTGTTATTTTATATTCATCACCAAGATAATATATGTTATTTTCAAAATATTCTGAATGAATAATACTAAAACCGTCTTTAGAACGTGCTTTTAATTTAACACTACCTTTAATTAGTTCACTTTTTAACTGATATTTATAAACATTCCCATTTATATGATATATTGGAATCATTATACCTTTTTGATAACATGTTTTTATATGATAAAATTCATCTTCTTTAGTTAAGGTTAATCCTGGTATTCCTATACAATCACAATTAAATAATTCAGGAATTATAACTATATTAGGTTTCCATGAAAAAAAATTCATTAAATCTTCTTCTTCTAAAGCTCTTTTTTTACTTGTTAATTCTATTACATGATTTTTTTGTAAACCATTTATTTTAGCTAATTTTTTAAAGAATATACCTTGTTTTATATGTATAATGTCCATTTCTTCTCTAATTGTTTTACTATAAAGGGTTAATGGTAGTTCTGTTGGATATGCAAATTTTGGATTTAGTATATAGGTTATGTCCTTATAAGTATTATATATAGGGTATTGACTTTTTTCAATAAGGTCTATTGATTTATTATATATTTTTACAAAATTTTCAGGAGTTATTTTTATGTCGTATTTTAAATACGCTTTTTCTGTTATTTCTGGTAATTTATCGTTTAAATTTTCTTGTGTAAAAATATATTCCATATATTAAGTTTTAAACACCACTAGACCCAAATCCTTTTTCATTTCTTGATGTTGAAGTTAAATTTTCTACTACTTCTAATTCTACATCTACTGATTTATATAGTACTAGTTGTGCTACTTTATCTCCTTTTTTTATTAAGTATGAATTTCTAGGTTGTGAAATTTCTGTTTTTTCAAATGTATTGTCTAATTTTTTTACTTCGAGATCAAATACTAGTCGGTTATTAACGTAAATAGGTGGTAATGTATTTTGTACGATTATCCCTAATGCTCCTCTGTAATCATTGTCGATTGTTCCTGTTAATACATTTAGGTGTGTTTTTGCAGTGATTCCACTTCTACCTAATATATGTGCAAATGTATTTTCTGGTAATTCGATTGCTATATCGGTTGGAATAATAGCTTTTTTCCCAGGTTCAATAACAACATCTTTAGATGCATATAGATCAAATCCTGCTGCGTTATGATTTTTATCAGGTAATGTTGCTGTTTCGCTTAATTTTTTAATTTTCATGTAAATTTCCTTTCGTTAATAGAAGTAAGGGTATACCTTACTTCTGATTATATTTTTTTAATCTTGTATATTTATCTATTTTTCGATAAATAGTTTTGTGATTTTTTTCAAATTTCTTGCGTGTTATAATTACCATTTGAATAAATAGTATTATTAATGCATAAGTTAATGGATATGCTAATAGTAATGGTATTGTTAATAAATATAGTAATGATAAAGTTCCATATATTTTATCTTCAATAACAATACTTATACACATATTTATCATTAGTAATGTGATTATTAATATTGATATTATGTTTTCAAATGTTAAAAAATTGTCTAATGTCATCAATCAAAAATCCTTTCTAATAAGTTTTGAATGGTATATTAAATGCTGATTTAATATCGTTACTTGCAGTATCTGATGGAATTTCTCTTTCTAATACACCTTTAACTATGCGTCTATGTGTTGCATCAACTGTTTCACATGTAATTAGTGTAATAGTTGGATATTCTGTTTCATCTAATACTTCTAATGCAGTTGGTTCAACTGTTTGAATTTCTGTAATTTTATATTGATAAATAGTTGATCCATTTGTTAAATAAACTTTCATACCTGGTCTAGCATGTTTTAATGGTGAAAATAGTAATGTTTCATTATATGCATTTGAGTAATGACTTGCTAATGTATAATTACCTTGACCCATTATTTGATTCGGTTTTAATGTACCTGCTGATACTAACATACTATTATGACTTGTACCGTTTACTATTGGTAAATTCATATTTAGTTCTGGTATAGCAATTTCGCCTATTGATGGTAGTTTTGATTTATTACCAACTTTTTGTTTTACTACTGTTGGTGTATCGATTGATTTAACATCATCAAAATTATATGTAGCGGGTACTTCTTCATTTTTTTTAATTGTTTCTGGTGTTAGTTCTTTTAATTCTTGTTTTGTATCATTATTAATTTCTTGTAGATAATGTTCTTTAACAGGTTTATTTACGAATATTAATATTGATAATATTATTAGTGATATTCCAAGAATTATTTTTATTGATTTTTTCATATATTCACCTCTATACCAATGTGATTTGTGGTGTTTTTTTACCATTGAAATGGTTAATATTTAATTTAACTTCGCATTTTAAAACTGTTTCGTTATCTGCTTGTTTAACATAATCAGATAATTTTGTGTTAAATGTTAATACTTCTATATTATTTAATGTAGTTTTGAATGCTCGACCACCCCATAAATTTGGATTGTAATCTAATGTATCTTTTAAACACCAAATAGGAATTTCTAGTTGAAATTCGGGTTTAATATTAAAATCTCGTCCATACGGTCTTAAATCTTCTAAGAAATTAATTGTTTGTTCAATATCATGTCCATGAATTTTATTTAAATCAATTGAAATATGTTCTAAAGTATCATCATGGTCACCAATTGTTAAAACGCATCTATTTTCAGGTAATATAATTTGTTTACCACTTTTAATTAATTCTTCTTCTTCACGTTTTAATTTCTCAATTAATAAAATACACGCATCATCACATAATTGTTTAAATTCTTGAAAATCTTCTTTTCTTATTGAGTAACCTGCTGCATTAGCATGTCCTCCTCCACCTAAAATAATATTAGGGTTTAAATCATTAATTATATCACCAATTTCATTTAATGGTAATAATGTTGATCTTGCTGAACAACTTAACATATCACCTGTTCTTGAGAATATAAATGTAGGTTTATCTATTTCTTCCATTAATTTAGAAGCTACAATACCTGAAATACCATGTTTGCAATTTGCTAATACTACATTTGAATGTGGTAATAATGTTGAACGGTCAATTTCTTTTAATGCTTTATCACGTAATATAGTTTTTTCTTTATTTAATTCATATAGTTTTTCGGTGTTTAAATGTCTAATATGTTCATCATGATGTAGTAACGCTTTAAAGGCTACTAAAGGTGTTCCATTAACTCTACGTGCTGCATTTAACATTGGTGATATATACCAACTAATGAATTCTTCATTATTAGGATATAAATTTGTTTTACCTTTATCTTTATTTCTGATTTTTTGAATATTTATTATAAATTCTTGTAATCCTTCTATGACCATGTTGTATTTATCACAACCCATTCTTACATATGGGAATTTACCAAATGGTGTTTTTAATTCATTAATTATTTTTGTTGCTTCTTTTGTCATGAAATGATTTTCATGTGTCATTGGCATTACGTCACTTAAATTTGCCATTCCTGCAAATACTATTAAATTATATATGTCAGATACATCATTTGGTGCATATTTGCGAGCATATGCTAACATTACTTTCCATGCTACTGTAGCACCCGCATTTCCTTTGTAAGGGTATGTATCATGTGCGACATTTGGGTTTACTAATGCATCTGCTTTAGCATATTCCCCAGCACCTAAATGGTGATCAGTTATTAATACTGTAAATCCTTTACTTTTGGCGTATTCAACACCACTTATCGCATTTGTTCCGTTATCTGCTGTTAATATCGTGTCTATTGTGTAACCATCATTTTCAAACAAGTCGATCATTTCATCAACAGCAATCTCACTTAACCCATATCCATTATCCATACTTGGCACATATATTCGATGGTTAATATTAAAAACAGCTAAGGATGCTGTCAGTACACATGCACTAAGTATACCGTCAGTATCGTAGTCCGTATCAATTATAACTAATTGTTTAGGGTTATTTTGTTGTTTAATTTTAATTTGATGCAATTTATCTATTAATTTTTCTACATCGTATAATTTTTCTGGATCAATTAATATACTAGCATCGGAATTAATAATAGCATCTAATTCTTCAGGTGTTATTTGATTTGATTCTAAAATTCTTTTTTTTATCTTGTTTAACACGTAAAATCCTTTCTATTTAGTATTTAGATATTATTGTATAATTTTCTTAACTAAATCATTCTATTTTGTATTTTTAAAAATTCGTTTTTAAAACCTAATAAAATATCAACATCTTTTATTGTATAATCTTTAATTGTTGAATTAGCTACTCGGTTATTTCTTTCAGTTATAATTTTTTGGAATATATTACGAACTAATCGCCCATTACCACCATTTGTTATTCGACCATTAGCGTCAGGAGTTTGTAAATTAACTGCAATTATTTTTTCAAATAAGTTTTCTAATGTATCTTTTAAACTGTCGTCACTATATTCTACTTTACTAGATTTACGCATTAATTCAAATATTTCGACCATTTCTTTTGCTGTATAATCTTCGAAATCAACAGTTTCTATACGACTGCTTAAACCAGTATTACTAGCTAAAAATTCATTCATTTCTTTTTTGTATCCAGCTAATATCACAATTAAATCCTTACGTCTATTTTCCATAAATTCAATTAATACTCCGATTGCTTCATCATTAAATGTATTTTGTCCTTCTTTAACATTTAACATGTATGCTTCATCAATGAATAATACACCACCAACTGCTTTTTCTAGTACTGATCGTGTTTTTTGAGCTGTTTGCCCAACATATCCTGCTACTAACATATCAACAGTAGCTACTGTGAATTTATTTTCAGGAATAGCACCGATTTCATATAATGCTTCTGTAACATATTTAGCTACAGTTGTTTTCCCTGTTCCTGGTTCACCTGAGAATATCATATGATAAGAAAATCCAAAATCACTGTTATCTTCGTGTAAATGAGCTTCAATATTATTCATTATTTCTTGAATTTTTCTTTTAACAGATTTTAATCCTATTAGTTTATTTAGTTTATCAATACCTGTTTCTTCTTTTATATTTGAATTTATTGTAGAACGCACACTTGATAGTTTACTTTTCTCTAAATCCCAATAGTTAGTATCATTACTATTTATTATTTTTAATGAACTATTTACTAATTTGTTTGTTTGGTATTTAGTTTTTGTATTTGTATTTTTTATTTCTAAATTAACATTGTTACCATAAATTGAAAAATAATTTGTATCTTCAAGTGCTATTGTGTATTTTTCTAATTTTATATCTTCTTGTAAATATAAACAATATTTGTTATTAGATATTTCATCTAATAAACCAAAACTTTCTTCTTTTTTAACTTTAACTTTTAATGGTTCGTCTTTTTGATATATATTGATATTTTTTAAATTACTATTACTTATATGTGTAAATGGTCCTATTTTACAGTCTTCAATATATGAATTTGTTATTTCCATATGTGATAACGTACATTGTTTAAATCGACTTTCTCCATTTATATTAGAAAATTCATTATTATTATTTAGATGAATGTTATCACCATAATAATTATAAAAATAACAATTTGTTGCTTTAGTTTTTACATTTTCTGCTGTATATATTTTCAACAATTCACAATTATTCATAATAAGTTTTGAACCAGACATATGGATTAATGGATAAAATTCTCGTACTGGTCCATTTAACATGATTTTAACATTTGTTAACTCTAAATTACCCTCACTAACAATTGCATTAGCACGAGTATCTGTAACAAATGTAATATCTTCAATAACTAAATGATTTTTATCTTCGTTTTTTATTCCAACTGTGCTATTTTCAACATTAAATTTATAACCGTTACCATTTAAGATAATAGCTTTGTCAATAACAACACTTTCTTTGATATTCTTATGTAAAATGATTTGATCATCATGTTTAGCTTTTTGTAGAGCATCGTATAATGTTTTAAATCTATTGATTGGATTAAATCCACCAACGTGTAGTATTTTCATAAAAAAAAATCCTTTCTATAAGATATATTTATTATATCACGATAAATAAAGGATTTCAAGGCTTTTATTCAATTGATGCTTTATATTTGTTATTTTAATTTATAAATTTGTTTTTCAATAGGTTTTATAACTTTAAAATAGATTTCTTCTACATCAGCTAACTGATTATCATATTGCAATGTAGGATTTATTTTAGCTATTTCTTCTTTTATGAATGTTATTTGTTTATCATTAAGTTCATTTATAATTAACGGTTGATTTGTTTTTTCGTTATTTTTTAGTGATAAATATAACATATTATTATTTTCTTTGATTTTTATCATTTTTTTACCTCAAATAAAGAACGGTTAAAAAACCGTTCTTTTATGGAATTGGATTAAACTTTCATGTTTTTTGGTATAACTGATAAAATATAATGCAAATAGTGTGATAATTGTTAAGACATCATATTTGAGATTTATTATTTTACCATGTAACCATGTTTTATGTTTTGTTGATAATTGTTGATTATACTTTATATTTTTTTGTATAGCTTTTTTAATGCTATTTTCTTTGCTAAGTATAATGTACAATTCTTGAAAATATATATTTAGTATAAAAATAAATGTTGTAAAAATTAATAAATATAAAATAATGTAAAATTCATCTCGTGCCTGTGATATTGCGAAAGTCATTATTATTACTGTTATTATATTTACTGTATATTTTAATATTATACCTTTTAATATTGATAGTTTTATGAATTTTGAACTATAGATTGCTGATAATGTTATTATTGTTAGTATTAAAAATAATATTCCTTTTATGATTATAGGGTATATTAAGTTGTACCAATCTACATCATAATTAAAATTGGATAAATTGTATACTTGCAAATATACGTTTAAATAGTCTAAAAATATATTAAAGTCTTTTAGTAATAATATTAGAAATATTGCTCGAAATAAACTATTTATATATGTGCTTATTTTATAATAAACATTTTTATTAGTTGTCGTTTTCGATATTGTTTTGTTCGTCATTATCATTATCCCCTTTAGTTTTAAATTCTAATAATAAATTAGATGTATCTTTTAATATTTTTCGACCTTTACCTTTTATTCCTTGTAATGGAATGTTTTCGTATTTTTTACCGTTTATTATTATATCGTCATCAACATTGAAGAAATGTTGTACTGTTAGTTTATTACTTGCATTTACTTTTTTAGCTTTACTTTTTGTCATATAATCTTCGCCATTGCTATATTTTATATGACCGTCATTGTATATTGTTAATATTTTACTATGTGAATCTGCTATACCCACAATATTTTCAGTAGGGAATAATTTTTTCATAGAGTATTGACCTTTAGCTAATTTATCTAAATAAATATTCCAAACAATTCCTGTGTCTGACATCGCAAATAAACGTTCATTACTCATAATATGTCTACATTCTGGTGAATTACGTTGTTTGATTGATAAAATATCATCATTAAAGCTATAGAATAAATTTTGTGCTTCCAATTCAATAACTTTTAATTCTTTATTTGTAATTTCTGTTTTTCTTGGTGTTTGTAATTTAGGTAATGTGTCAATTAATTCTTGTTTTTGTAACTTTTCATCTTTAATATATGTAATCTCATTTACAAGTTCATTTTTTATATTAGCTAATCGTTGTTTATATTCGTCAAAATTTAATTTATTTATTCTATAAATTTGTAAATTTGCAATTATATTTGCTTGTTCATCAGAAAAATCAAAATTGTTTACTGTTGTTATATAATTTTGATTGATTTTATGATGTTTTAATAATTTTCCTGTTTTTAGAATATTTATTAATTCGTCTTTACCATTTGTTACTTTTGCACAAGCAATTACTTCGTCAATAACTTTTTGTAATTTTAAGTAACCTTGTAATTTGTGTTCTTCTTTTAATAATTCTTTAAATTTTAGTAGATGTTTATTTTTGATAACTTCTAATCGACATTCTGTAAATTCATCAAAATAGCTCTTTAAATTATATAATTTAACTTTTTTATTATTTAAAGCTATAAATGCAAAACGTAGGTTAGAACGTAATTTAGTTAATCTATAGATTTCATTAATCGCATAATCTATATCTGTGTTACGTTTTAGTGTTATTTTTATATCTAATCCGTCAATACCAGAATGACTTTCTACATCTGTTATAAATGGTAATTTTGGTGGTTGTTTTTCAATTTTTCCGTCTTTGCGTTTTTTAGTTGTTTCTTGTGTCATATCGTATAAATCAGATACATACGTATTAATAGATCCACTTATTGTAAACGGTATTTCATAAACATGAAGTGAATTATTTTTTTTATCATATTTAATTTTTCCTTCAACTGTTACTGTACCAATACCACTTTTATAAATATCAATTAGTTCATCTTTATTTACTATAGTACCTTTTGTTGGGAAATCAGGTCCTTTTAAAATTTTGCATAATTCTTCTATTGTAGCTTTTGGGTTTTCTAAATAATATTTATAACTTTCAATTACTTCTTCTGGGTTGTGTGGTAATATTTTTGATGCTATACCAACTGCAAGACCTTCAGTTCCATTAATTAAAAGTTGAGGTAATTTAGTTGGTAAAAATATAGGAATAATTTTAGTTTCATCATAGTTTGGTTCATAAGGAACAATGTCTTTATGTAAATCATCACCAAATTCTTCTCCAGCTTTTGTTAATCTTGTTTCAATATATCGTGCGGCTGCATGCATATCACCGTCTACTGATCCATAATTTCCAAGTATATCTGTATAGCTTCGATTCATTTTCCATGGTATACCCATATTTACTAAAGCTGTTGTTATTGAGCTATCTCCATGTGGGTGGTATTCACCCATTACATATCCTACTCTTTTTGATACTTTTTCATAAGGTTTATTATGGAATAGTTTACTTTCTAACATACTATATAAAATACGGCGTTGTACGGGTTTTAATCCGTCTCTTATATCACACATTGCTCTTTCTTTTACAGAGTGTCTTGCGTATTCTAAATAGTTTTCTCGCATTATTTTATTTATATCACCACGGGATAGATTGGAAAAATTTATCTCTGGTAATGTTTCTGTATTTTCCTTAAATTCTACCATACGTCCTCCTTTTGAATTTTATTCTAGTTAATGCTTTTTTAGGGATTAGTTAACTGTTTTAACGCAACTCTTAGGGGCAATCCACTATAGAATTGCCCCCTTTTTTAAGAGTTATTATTTTTCGTTTTTACGTCTTGATACAGCATAACTTGCCATAAGCATACTAACAATACCAAAACCTGCTAAATCAGTTGTTGTATCACCTGTATTTGGTAATTTACGTACTTCATCTTTAGCTGTTGTTTTAACATTAACTTTTTCAGATGCTTTACCAAATTTTGGTTCTACTGCTTTTGTTGTTACTGGTTTTGTAACTTTTACATCAGTTTTAACTGTTGGTTTAATTGGTTTAGTTGTTGGTTTGTCTAATTCTTTTAGATCAAATTCAGGTAACTCGAATACTGGAGTATCTTTTAATACTGCCCATGTTAAGTTTTCAAGGTCGTATTGACGTTTGATTTTAATGTATTCATCGAATTTAGCAGTAGCATCTTTTTCAAGGTCTGCTAACTCTACTAATGCTTCACTTACTAATTTACGTGCTGTTTCTAAATCTTCATTTGCTTTTGCTAATTCTTTAACATTAACATCATATTCAGCTTTTAATTTGATTAACTCATCTTTTTCAAGTTCAGTTTTTTCAATTTCAGCTTGTAATCTTGCTAATTCGTCTGTTAAAGTTTTCATTGTTGCTTTAGCTTGCTCTTCTAATTTTTGAGCAATTACTAATTCACCTTTAGCTTTCGCAGATTTACTTTCTGCTTGTGCAACTTCATCTTTAGCTTTTGTTAATTCATCACGTAATTTTGCAGCGTGAGCTTGTTCAGTATCAATAAGTTTTTGAATATCTTTTAATTCTTGTTCAGCTTTTGCAAGTGCTAATACTTTAATATCTCTATTTGTTTTTGCAACTTCAAGTTCTTTAGTTGCTTTTTCTACTAAAGTAGGTTTTGATTCTGCAAATTTAAGTGCATTTTCACGTTTTGTTAATTCTTTGTTAGCATCTGTTAATTCACGTTCTAAGCGTGCAATATCACCTTTAGTTGTTTCTAATTGTGATTGTAATGCTGATACGTCTTTTACTTCAAGTAATGGTAATGTTTGAGTTGATTTTTTGCCCCATAATTGATCATATTTTGAGTAATTTGGTGTACCGTCTTCATTGTATCCTGTAATTCCAAAATTAGGGTGGACACCTACAACACCAAAACGTAAGTATTGATAGTATTCACTAGGTGAATTTGTTAATACAAAGTATGTTGCAGTTGCTTGCTCTTTGTTACTTAATAAATGAGCTGCATGTAGATAGTGACCATTACTTCTACCTTCGTGATAGAATCTTTGTACTGATTGATAAATTGAATCAAATAATAATGATTTTGGAACTAATTTATCAGGGTATCTATTTGTATTAATAGTGTTGAAATCTAAACTTTCAAATCTATTATATACTGTACCTTTATCAGTTTTGTCAATTCCATTTTTGTATGCTGCTTTATTAATTGAGCGATTGTCATGTTGAGTAGCTGTGAAATTACTTTCTTTTGTGAATTTTGCAATATCGTCAGCAAATTTAAGAATGTTTAAATTAGTATGTTGTTCAGGTAAACCAAATTGTTTACGTACTTGGTTATTTAAGTAATTGAAATATTGTGAGAATAATACTTTATCTTCTTGTGATAAGTTATTAATATCAACTTTTTCACCTGTATATTCTCTTGCAGATGTAGATAAGATAGGGTATCTTTTTACAGCTACTTTTTCTTTCTCAATTAAACCTGGTAATAATTCTTCTTTTTTCTTAAATGGTGCATTGTTATATTCTTTTAATGCTTTTACAAAATCTTCATCAAATTGAATTTTTGTTTTTGCATATTCACCGAATGGACTAGCAGAGTCACTAATTTCTTTAGCTAATTTACTTGCTTTGTTTTTAGTAGTATCTAATTTATCATTTGCAGATTTTACAATAGATTTTTGTGTTGATACTGCATCTTTAGCATCTTTGATATCTTGTGCTCTACGTTCGTCTGAAGCTTTAGCTTGTTTAAGATTTTCTTCTTTTTTTGTTACTGTTGCTGTTGCAACATCAGTAGCTTTTTTCAAATCTTTAATTTCATCTTTTTTAGCTTTTAATACTTCGTTTGAATTTTCAAGTGTGTTTAATTTGTTTTCAATGTCTTTAGCTTTTTCAGTTTTAGTTGCTAAATCTTTAGTTGTTTCTTCAACAACTTTTTGTGCAGATTTTGTATTTTCTTCTGCTTTTTTGATTACAGGTTGTGCTTGTTCACCTTTTTTAGTTAATGAATCTTTAGTAGTTTTTAATTCTTCTACTTTATCTGATTTTTCTTTAATAACTTCTTCAGTTGCATTAGCACCTTTTTCAACTTTAGTTGTAAGTTCAGCTACTTTTGTTGAAACTTGTTTTGCTTGTTCCATTTTAGCTTCAGTTTTTGCTTTTTGAGTGTCAAATTTTGCTTTTAATTCATCAGCTTTTTGTTTTACTGTTGCAACGTCTTCTTTTGTAGTTTTACCTACTTCAGTTTTAACTACATATTTAGAGTCTGTTGATGGTTTTACTTCTTCGCTTGCATGAGCATCTTGTGCTAACACTGCTCCTCCGACTACAGTAGAACCTAATACGATTGTTGTGACTAATTTTTTATTCATGTTTGTTTTCTCCAATTCTTTTTATTTTTTTATTATAATGTCGTCTTATATATTATACTATATTTTTAAATATAATACAAAGATTTTTTAAAAAATTTTTTATTATTTAAAGGGGTTTGGGTGTTAACCCAACAAATTATAATTCGTGTACACGAATTACAGTTTTTTTATTTTTTTGTTTTTTATGTTTTGTATTGTTTATTCCAAATAGGAAAAATATCATTAGCAATAATCCCATTATCCCTATTAAAGCTTCATTTGTTTCAAAGGATTTAAATACGTAATCAAATCCAAAGCGAATAATAAGTATATTTGCTATTGTTCGTAATATTCCAGTTTTCATTATTTTGTTCTCCTTTAACTTAGAATAAATATTCAATTGTTTAAAATCTTTATTTTGTTATTATGTTATTTCTTTAAGTTTATTACTTACATCGTAAAAATAAAAATTTTCAAAACTTAAAGGGGTTTGGGTGCTAACCCAACTAAAGAAAGTGGTTACGTAGTAACCACTTAAACTTTATTTGTTATTTTTTAATATTGTTTGAGTTAAACCTCTATCATTAATTGATTGTGCATATGGTTTTGGAATACCAAATATGAACATTGTATTTTTGTTATTTTTTTCTAATTTTTCATTAAGTGACTTGAATAACTGATCATTATCCATATGAATTTCACCATTTTCAATTCTATAGTTTGTAAGTGCAGTAAAACCTCCACCTAAAAATATAATGGCATCAAAATAATCGTTATTACCATATGCTTTTAGTATTGTATCTGTAACTTTTTCTACAAATTCATTTATTTTAGGGTTTAAATAGTTTAACCATGTATCTTTTCGTTTTTGTCTTAATTTATTAGTTGATTCTAATAATTTTTGTAATTCTTTTCGACTTTCAATAGTTAAATTTTCTCGTTGTGCTGTTTTAATAGCATCTTCTAATAAATTTCCATAACCTCGGGTTACTGAATATGAGTATTCAGGGTTGAATTTTTTATTTTTAAATACTGCTAAATCGGTTGTTCCTTCACCAATATCTACTATTAAGAAATCTTCAAAGTAAATAATTGGATTTTCTGTTTCACCTTTAGCTTCATATAATTGTATTAATGTATTTTGAAATTCTTGATCATTTTCATCAAACATTCCATAAAATCCAGATTGTCCTTCATTTAAAACATTGGCATTTTTTATGTTTATTGTTATTTTAATTTTTTCATTATTTTGATATTTGATTATTTCATGTTTACCAATTAATAATTTTTGATATTCTTCCATTAAACCTAATGTTTTAGCTTCTACTATTGGAACTGATACAGCTAGATTAATATCTGTATTATTATCAATATGTTCAATTATTGTACCAAATAATAAAGCAGTTGTCATTTTATGGTTACTTTTATAACTTGTGCTTGTTACATCGTATTCTAAATAATTAGGTCTGTTTAAGGCGATTTCTGAAATACATGTTATTTCTTCAAAGTGTTGAAGTGGTGTTTTGGTTACTTGGAAATATATTTCATTATTATCATATGACAAGTATTTTTCATGTTCTATAATGTTAACAGCACTTGGTTTTAAAATTTTACTTATTAAATCATTTTCGTCTGTTAAAAATGTTCCTTTTATACTTGAATTTCCTATATCTATTGCAACTTTCACTTGCTACCTCCTAATTGTTCATTATATAATTTTGTCTGTAAGCTGTGTCTGTACCCATTAATTGTTCAACTGTTTCCATGAATTCTTCAATATCTTCGATTTTTAATTGAGTAAGTTTACGACTTTCTTCAGATAAAATTGTTTTTCTTACTTGTGGGTGTGATAATTCACCTAACCCTTTTTTACGTTCAATATTTATTGGTTTGTTTTCTTTTAAAAATTCTTTTTGTTCATCATTTGAATATGTATATATTTCACCGTTTTTTGTATTGTTTACAAATAATGGTGTATCAAGTAAATATACATGACCTTTGTCAATAATATCAGGTGCAAAATTAGTTAATAATGTAATTAGCAAAGTTCTTATGTGTAATCCGTCAACATCTTGGTCTGTTGCGATAATAATTTTATTATATAGTAATGTTTCAGAATTACGCTGGGTTGTAGCGTGTTCACCAAATAATATTGCGAATATACTAGCAACTTCATTATCACTAAATGCTTTTTTTATTGATGATTTTTGAACGTTTATAATTTTACCTCGTAATGGTAAAATTGCTTGGTAATCAGCGTTTCTGTTTATTTTTAATGAACCTGCTGCTGATTCACCCTCAACAATAATTAATTCTAATTCATCTGGGTTTTTACTTCTAGCACTTGCTAATTTTTTTCTTGTTAAACTTTTTAAGTCTGTAGTTGATATTTTTACACTTTCATTATTATCTTTAGCTTTTTCATGTAATTCATCTAAGATTAATTTATATAATTTTATTAAGTCTTTTTTATTTTCTTTTAGTAATTCTACAGAATGATTTTGTAATTGTGTACTTAATAAATTAATAACTTCTTTTGATACAAGTTTATCTTTAGTTTGTGGTGCTAATGAAGGTTTATTATATTTAAAATTAATAATATATGAGGTATATTTGGAAATATATTTACTTTCAAATAATGATTCAACATTATCTATTTTAAAAGATTTTACAATAAAATCAATTTTCTTTTTATATGATTTTAGATCTTTATTAAATTCACTGTAATATTCTTTTAACAGTTTACTTATACCATTTTTAAATCCACTTTCATGAGTTCCACCTTGTGAGTTATAAATATTATTTGTAAAACTTTTATGGATATTGTTATCTGGGTTTATATTAAATGCAATATCATACATCATAAATGTATCTGTTTCATTATCTTCATAAGTATTTGTTAATTGTATAATGTTATTGTTATTAGTTAAATCTTCTAAATAACCATGAATTCCTTTATCTGAGATATATTCTTCACCATTTAATATAATTTTTAATCCAGGATTTAAATAACATAAATCACGGATTATTTTTTTTATTTTGTCAATATCTATTTTAGTTGTTAATAACCATTTATCACTTGGTTTAAATTCAATTAATGTTCCTGTTTCTTCTGTTTTACCTATAGTGGGTAATTGTAATTTTTTACCTTTTTTTATGTATTCAATTTGTGGTATGGCATCTATATATTTGTCTTCAAAAATATAACCGTCTTTAAATATAGTTACATTAAAATAACTACTCATTGCATTAGTTGCTGTTGCACCAACACCGTGCATACCACCCGATATTAAATTACCATTTTTTAATCTATCTTTTTTAAATTTACCACCTGCACCAAGTCTGGTAAATGCTAAACGTTCTTCAATTACACCAGGATTTGATTTTGATTCATATGGTGAAATACCTCGACCATAATCTCGAACTTTAACAACTCTATTTTCTATATCTATTATAATAGGTTTTGTTTTGTCTGTGTAATTTGGATATTCATCTACTGCATTATCAATAACCTCACGAATAATTGTATGAAGTCCTATATCGGAGTTATCTCCGATATACATTGCAGGACTTTCATGAATTTTTTCTATATCACTTAATACTCTAATAGTATCAGACATTAGTCATTAATTACTTTCTGATTTAATTTTGATAGTGATGCTGTTAATTTTTCAATATGATTTAATTCGTTTGGTTTGTTTGATTCGTTTGTTGTTTCTAATTTTTCTAGTTCTTCTTCAGCATATTTCATTGTTTTCGTATCGGCTAATGGTCCTTTTCTTATTGCTGTACGAATACCTGTATCGATAGAATTTACTCTAGCAGATAATGTTTGTGTGTTATTATTTAATTCTTTAAGTTGATCATTGGATTGTTTATTGTATTCTTTTGTTGTTTGTACAACATCTTTAATAGTTTCTGTACAATATTCAAAACTTTTTTGTTGTTCTTTAATCACTTTACCAAATTTTGTAATAACTTCGTTATATTCTTCTTTTTGTTTTTTTACATCATCTGTATATTGTTTATTGTAAGTTTCAATATCTGTTCTAACTGATTGTGTATTTGAATCAATTGTTTTTATAAGATCTTTAACTGTTTCAATAAGTGTAAACATTTCTTTATCTTTTAATTCATTATGTTTAGTTTCAAGTAGTTCTACTTTAGTTGCTAATTTTGTTATACTATTGTTTTGTTTTGAAATATTTTCATTTAGTTTCTCAAATATTTTAGTGTTTTGTGCATTTGTATTATTGTTTTCATCTAATACTTTTGCAATAGCTATTTGACTTGTTGCTATTTCTGTTAATAATTCAATTACTTTGTTATTATCCATAATTTAATTATATGGTGAGTATTAAACCCACCATATGTCCTTTCTTTAAATTTTAGTCAAACCATTTATCCCAGAAACTTTTTTTCTTAGGTTTTTCATCTTCAATATTTTTACTACTGTCTTCATCATAAATTTCAACATCAACAAATTCTTCTTCTATGTTTTCTTCATTTGTATCTGGGTATTCTGTATTTTCTTCAACATACTCATTTTCTGAATTATTGTTATTTAATTCTTGTTGTGTTTGTTTAAATTCTTCAAATAATTCGTCAACATTAATATCTTCATTTTCATCTATAACGAATTCTTCTTCTTGTACACTTGGTCTTAATTTATCAAGTTTTGCAACAATATTATCAAATTCATTATGAATGTTTGTTAATAATGAAGTATGTTCTTTATTTTCTTTGATTTGTTCTTTAATTTCTGTTGATAATTTGTCATGTGTTTTTTGAAGATCATTTAATAAATTATTTGATGCATCAACAAATGTTACTCGTGAATCTTTAATAGCACTAACTTCGCTGTATGCTAAATCTAATGTTTTTTCAAACTCTTTTAATGTTTCTGTTGGTGCTGTTTCTTTAAGTGCTGTATGAATATCTTGAATACTATTATTAATATTAGTTAATTGATTTAAATTTGCATCAATATCTGTTTTTAAAGTTTGATTAATATCGTTTTTTAATTCTTCTAAATCAGTTGGAATTGTTTTTAACTGTTCATCAAGTTTATTAACCATATCATGTTCAACATCTTGTTTTGACTGAATATTATTAAATAACTCATATGTATTTGTTATTTTTTCGTCAATATTTGTAATTTTATCAGTTAATGCTTTTGTTAATTCTTCAACTTGTGATTCTTTATTATTTGTATCTTTTGTTATTTTAAGTACTTCGTTTTGTATTTGACGTAATATTTTTGTACTTTTATTTAATGTTTCAATTTTATATTGATTTGTATATGTTTGTGTTAGTACTTCTTGTGGTTTTAGCATGATTACTCTTCCTCCTGTTCAACATGAACATCTAATTGTTCATTATCAACTTTTTCAGTGAATTCATTTTCATCTTCAACATTTTCTTGTTCAAGAAGTAAACTATCAACTTTTGCAGATACTGTATTTAATTTAGCGTAAACTTTTTCACATGCTTCTCTTGTGATTTGTTGTTCTTTATTATTTTTTTGAATTTCTTCAAATAATAAAGTAATACAATCTGTTAATTTATCCATTTTTTCAATAACTTTATTATAGATTTCTTTTGAATCGGTTTGTAGTTTTTGTACTTCTTTTAAGTAATCATCTTGTTTAAGATTTAATTTTTCAATATGTTCTTTGTAATCTAAATTTTCTAATCCTTTTAATAAATCAGAAGTATCTTTACTAATATTTAATACATCTTTTGAATACACTTTATAATTGTCAGATAATGTTTCTAACACGGCTTCTTTAAGTGATTCCATAAGTTGTGGGAAATTATTAATTTCATTTGTTTTATCTTGAATGTCTTTAACGAATTCATCATGTCTTGTATTAATTGAATTTGCATGTTCATTAACAGTACTAAAATGTTTTTTTAATTGTTCATCAGTAACTGATAAATCTTCTAGTTTTTTTAGTTCTTTTGCTGCTTTGATATTATGTTCTTTTACAGCTCTTGTTAATTCATAACTAGTTGTTCCATTATCTTCTACTGTTTTTGCAATATTTTTTAGTAAAGTTGTTTGTGTTTCTAATGATTTAATTTGTTGTTTATTTGATTCTAAGATATCATATCCTAATTGTGAATCAATATTTAAAAATTCTTGATTTTCAGTTGTCATTTTTTTAAAAATCCTTTCAGTTTTTTTGTATTTTTTTATAGTTGCTTTTATTAGCTATTATTAATATATCACAGTTTTAATATTAATTCAAGTATTTTATGAGGTTTCACCTAAACTTTTCATTAATTTTTGTTGTTCAGCTTCTGCAATATTTAATTGTTTTAATATATCAAGTTCATCTGTACCTTCGGTAATTAAATGTATAACAGATACAGTATTCTTTTGTCCACTTCGATGAAGTCTTCGATTACTTTGTCTATATAATTCATTTTCTCCTGGTGGTATGTTAAACCATATTATTGTATCACCACCATATTGTAAGTTTAAACCTCTGGCTGCTGTTTGAGGTGAAGTTACTAGTACTGGTATTTCTCGATTATTCCAACGCTTAATAACATCACGAACAGCATCTCCGTTTTTAGGTATTGTTTCAAAGTCAATGTATTTACTCATTCGTTCTATATCAGATCTATATCGATAAAAAATTAACAGTGGACTTGTTGCTGATTCTACTATTTCTTGTAGTACTTTGAATTTTTCATCATGATATGTTACATATGATTTATCATCGTGGTAAATTGCTCCAGAAGCTAATTGAAGTAATTTATTTTTTAAAGCTCCTCGGTTTTGTATTGTTAATTTTTGATGGTTTGTTTCTATTGATAACCCAAGTGAATTAACCGATTGATTATTTCTAAAATTTTCTTCTTCAGCTTCTCTTAATGCTTGTTTTACTTCTTTTGCTAATTTATGATATAATTTTAAATCTTTTTTATTTAATTTAACCATTTTGTTTATATAAATTATGTCTGGTAATTTTAAATAATCTTCAGACCGCATTGCAATGGTATATTTTTTTATTGACTCTTTAATTTTGTCTGTTGCACCTTTTTTTGGACGATATTTAAATACTTGTTGTGTTAATGGATGAACTATACTAGGTTCAAAAAACATATCTCGATAAATAAAGAAGTTTCTACCTAAGTTAAGTTGTGTTTCATTTGGATTGATAATATTTAATTGTCCGTATAAGTCTAAGTAACTACTTGGTGCGGGTGTACCTGTTAAACCTGCCATATATTTTATATTTTGAGTTAACAGATTTAATAATTCATATCGTTTTGATTTTGTATTTTTGAATAATGTCATTTCATCAACTATTATCGTATCAAAATAATACGTTCCATAAAAATTTAATATGTGTTTTAATTGTTCTGGATTACAGGTTAATATAGTTGGTTTGTTGACAGATTTTGTTTCTTTTAATAATAAATCTCGTTTTTTGGGTGTTAATTTAACACAAACTTTTGTATCAATATCGTAACCCCATTTTTCTGCTTCAGAAACCCACGTATCTAATGCTACTGTTATAGGGGCAATAACCAGAACAACTTTATTTTTACTGATTAAATTATTTTTGAATAAATAATCTAAACTTGCTAAAGTTGTTAAAGTTTTACCTAATCCCATATCTATAAATAATCCAGTACGTTTATTTTTCAAAAAGAATTGCATTGCCCTAACTTGATAATCTCGTAGTTGTGCACCGTTTGGTGTTTTAACTATAGGTAAATTATCAACTTCTGACAATGTTTCTTCTTTATTTATTTCTATATTATCAGTTTTTCGTAAATAACATAATTTATTTTTTACATATATTCGCTCTGGGTTAATTTGTTTTAGTAATTGTCGATATTTTGTTATTAAATCTTTATTGTCAAGGAATACAATCGCATTTTCTAATTCTTCAGGTTTTCGGTATCTATATTTTTTGGTATTAAGTTTTAAGTTTGAATATACAACAGATGAATGTTGTACATAATATTTTAAAATTTCATGATTACTTGTTGTTATTTTATCTATTAATATATTAGTCATAGTTAAATTCCTCATAATCATATACTATTACTTTGAAAATATAGGTATCTTTTTTTTCTGAAAACCCTCCGTGACCATATGTTACATATTTAACTACATTAAAATTGTCATCAGTCCAAATTTTTGCATCGGTTAATCCGTCTATTAAAGCTTTACCTGTTGGTGACCAGTTTGGTGGGTCATATGCTTGTTTTTTAGGTGGTGATATTTTTATAAGTATATTACATGGGTTTTTTTCCGTATAAAATGGTCTATTTTTATATGGTATTGTTAAACAATTATATTTAGAAGTTTTTCTTAATTTTTTAACTAAATTTGCTTTTTGCATATGATGAATGGGTTGATTTGCATTAATAATATCTTTTCGTTTAAATTCAAATGTTAATTCCATTATTAAATCTACTTTCTAAATCTTTAATAATTTTATCAACACATTCATTTTTATCTATATTTTTAACTTCTGTTATTCTATATTTGTTAATATTATATATTTCACGATATCCATTTAATACTTTATTTAAATATTCATGATTTGTATCAATATCATCTATTTCTCTATCACCTTTTTGTAATCTTTTGATTCTTTCATCGTTTGGTACAGTGATCCAGTAAGTATGATCTGGATAAAATTTTCTATTTTTTGTAACTGTATTATTTAATGATTGTATTAATGAAGTTTCTATACCATTACCATAATGTTGATATGCTGTTGTTGAATCAACATATCTATCTATGAGTACATAATCAACATTTTTAAGATTTGATAAATTATTTACTAATTCAGCTCTTGCAGAAGCATAAAGTAATAAATTTGTTAAAGGGTCTTTTTTTGTTTTATTTTTTAAAATATTACGTATTTGTATACCTGTTTCGGTTGTACCAGGTTCAAAGTATAATTTAACGTTTTTATTTTGTTTTTTTAATCTATTATAAACTTCTTGAATGATAGTGCTTTTACCTACACCGTCAATTCCTTCAAATGATATTATTTTCATTTATTTTTCTGTTTTTTCCTTCCTTTTTAGTGTACTGGTTCATTTACAAGTTGTAATTGGATTTTATGTAACATATCACTTGTGAAATAATTTCTTGTGTGTTTTGATAATCCTTCAATACTATATACAGAACCGTTATCTAATGTTTGAATAATTATAATATCGTTATTTACAAACATAGAATATGTATTTTCTGCAATTTTTTTTAATTCCATTTTTTATGTCAGCTCCTTTCTTGTTCTTTTTCGTATAAATATGTCGCAGTTGATAATACGGCTAATTGTAAGTTATTTTCAATTTTAGTAGTTGGTGCTAGTGACGTTTTAGTGACATTTACAAATTCACCAGATAAAAATACTCCTTTTATATCACCAGCAAACACTTGATTTGCAACGTTATTATATGTTGGTTTAATTTGGGTAAATTCTTTAGCATCTGATAATACCAATTCATCAATTTCTGATAAATCAATATTTTTATTTTTTAAAATTGTGATATTTCCAAATTCATCAATTTCTGCTAATTGGTGATTCAAAATAAATGTACATACACCTTCTTGTTTTAGCTCGTTTTTATTAGTTTTAAATACTGTTTTCATATTTGTTATTCTCATAAATGTTATTTATGACCTTTCAAGTTTATTTTTATTATTTTGCCCGTTTAATTTTTGCATATATTTAATTAAAGGGTTGTGTAATTCAATAACATGATCAAGTGTTCTATCGTGATGATATGTTATTATATTGTCATTTTCAATTGTAATTTGTAGATTTCTTCGAGTAAATGTAATTCGGTCATCAGTATTTTCTTTTTTAAAACCTTTATATTTCATTGATTTAATAATTCTATTTTGTTTATTTTCATCACAATATCTTTTTGTATCGTATAAAGGTGAATACTGAAGTGAACGCTTATTCAATAATAATTTAATATTAGTTTGATCTTCTTCATTTAATGGTTGTGTTGATATTATTGTTTGTTTTTCGTTAAACTTATGTGTAGATATATTGTCTAATTCAACATAACTACTATAATTTTTTGGATTAATTGCATTGTTTTTAATATCTGTTTTACATTTATAATGGTTTTTTGTGTCAGGGTGATATTTTGATTCAATATGTTGAGAAGTTAAAGGTACATAGTGGATTTCATTGTTATTATTTGTTAATACCATTACAGGTCGTTTTTTTGATGATAATCCAAATTTATTTTTATACTTTTGTCCTAAAACATCTTCGACATTATATCCATTATAATATTCATTTGTGTTTTCTTTAAATAATACATCTATGTAAACAATATCACCAAATTCAAGATCTTTTGTTCTTTTAATTACATGTTGTGTATTGTTAATAGTGTTGAATTTTTCCATAATAGCTCCTGTTAGTTTATTTTTTTCTTCTATTATAGCATAAGTTGAACAAAAGTAAAAATAAACTAACAGCTTCTATAGGTTTTTCACACTGTCAGTAACAGATGCCATATATACGTAACACATCATTGTTACAATGATATATCCAATGATTATTGGAATAGCACAAAGTATTAATCCCCATTTTAAAATGAACCATAATACTTTAAGAAGTCCTTGCATCATAAGAATCACTCCTTTTTTTTATTAGATTTATTTTTGATTTATTTAAATATTTTATACCGTAATCAACTGTGATTATACCATTTTTTGCTGATCTTGTATATTTGTTTACTTTGGCAACAACACTAATAGTGTTACCAACTTGAAAAATTTCATTATCATTAGCTATTTGTGGCAATAATGATAAATTTAAATGTTCATTTATCAAATATTTTTGTGATATTTGATCACATTTTAAATTACCTAAAGTTACTTCCGTTTTGTAATTTTTTTTGTTTCGTAGACGTTTCATATCTAGTATTACGCCTTCAATTCGAATATTTTTATTTTTTAATGGTTTTAAGTATTCTCGGTAATTTGCAAAATTATATTTGTCATACATGTTAGTTATCCTTTCTTTATATTTATTGTATATGATTTTTGTTAGAATTTCAAGTGTGTCTAACAATAAAAATCAATCACAACCGAAAGGGGTTTGGGTGCTAACCCAACTTATTCCCATTCTTTGTAAAAGAATGGATTCAATAAAAAAAATAAATAACTTTTTCACATATTTATATGGAAGAAAAAAATTAAATGATATTAATTTTAAAATAACAAGATAGACTTGTGTATTGTATAATATTATGATATAATGTTATTATTGAAATCGAAAGGAGCTTTGGGCATTGAAAGTATCAATTTATGGTGATAAATTATATACAATAGGTGAACTAGCTAAGGCATCTGATTTATCTGTGTCTATCATACGTAAATGGATATTTAACGGTGATTTAGTTCATTTTTTAACGATTTATTACAATGAATCATCTAATAAGTATTTTTATAAATTAGGTTTACCTTACGATGATGATGAATTGGTTGATAATAGTACAATTAAATATAAGTTAAGATTAGGAGGAAAGTTGAGTGAAGTTAACAAAACAACTTAATTGGTGGACAACACCAGTTTGGGGTGAGAGGGTAACATTAAAAGTTGCTTCATTAACCGTTGGTATAGGTTTTTTTTCATGGTGGTTATTATTCACACCGTTGTTTAGATGGAATTTATTAGCATATTTATCATATGGTGCTTTTGTATGGTTGATTGTAGGTGAAACACCTACTGGTAGAAGTATGTTATTTAATTTTTATGGTATAATATTTAAAAAACCTGTGAAAATGGTTGTAACGGAATTAAGTACAACGACATCTATTGGTCATTCAATACGTTCTATAGAAGAATATGAAGGTATTGATGCTATTGGTTGCAAAATGAGTGATGGTTATGTTCGCTTGGTTTATAATATAACATCAGATATTAATCAATGGTCAAGTATTGAAGATCATACTAGACAAGCATTACAAATGCGTAAGTTATTTAATATATTTGAAGGTGGCGAAGGTTTTTATATTGTTGTTAAAGAGGATTCTGATACATCTATGTTACAACTTAAAAATTATTTAGATGAGTTAGATGCTTTTGATGAAAATAACGAGGATGATGAAGACCTACGTGCAATGAGTTTTAAACGTAAAGAATATTTACGTATCGCAGGTACTGAAAGTTTTGCTAGAAGTATTCAACAATATGGTATTTTATCTGTTAAAGCAAAAAATCTTAATCGTTGTGTAAATGCATTTAAATCAACAGGTAGATTAATTCGAGTAGCAAATGAACCAGTTTCAGTATTGTTAGCTGCAATGGGATTAGAAGGAGGTTTGGACAAAGAATATGGCTCTATTCAAAAAGCAAGATAAAGAAACTAAGAAAAAAGGTAAAGACGTATCTGTTATTACTGATGTTGCTGAACCCTTTTCTATGCAGAAATTTATAGATGAAAAAATTATAGGTTCATTTAATTCATTTAAGAAAAAATTAACACAACATGGATTAGTATACTTTTTACAAAGTCCATTTCAAACTCGAAATCGTATGTTGCTATTTATTTTTGTAGTAATAATTGGTGGTTTTGGTGGTATTTTACCTCGTACAGTTACACTGGTTAATGAAATTCGAGAAAATAATACAAAATCAGAAATTTCAGGTATTAAAGGTAATGTTTATTTAAGTGGTAATATTACAATAACACCTCTTAGTAGTAGTTTTTACGATAGACAACACGTTATTGTTTTTAATATCGAAGGTGATACAAAACTTGGTGTACCGTCAACTGATAACGGGTTTAATGTAAAATTAGAAGCTATTCGTGGTGTATCAGATGAAGGTAATGTAAAATATAGATATAAAATTTTACCACTTGATTCTAGTAACAGATTATTAATTTTATATGTTGATAATCGTGAACAAAAAGATATCTCAGGAGTATTTGGTTTGAATGTTGCTGTTAAAGATAGTAAATTTATGGATGCACCTATTGAATTAAACTTAACTAATAATCAAGGTACAACAGATTTATTTAAAGATAATAAAATTAATTTAGCATTAGTATCAAATGAGTTAACGTCAACATCAGCTTCTGAAAAAGTAATAGAACAAGCTAAGAAAAGTTTAGAAGATGAATTAAATATTTATAAAATTAATGAGGAACGATTAGAAGTAAGTGATATTAAATTAATGAAAACATATAACGATATGAAAAAATTTGTTGATGATAATATGGTCTTGAAAAATGTTGAAGATGATTCTTTAGTAACTGTTGCAGATAAATATATTAGAGAAGTTAAACCTATTGAAGAAATCGATGTTGGTTTAATCATCAAAAATAAAAAATATACGGTAAAAGATTATCAAAGTGAAAAATCAAAAGATACATCTATAGGTGCTAAAGAGTTCCCAATACTTTTACAAAATACGAATGATTTAATTAGTAAATTGAATACATTAAATCAATTAAGATTTACAAAATATAGCGAATTGTATAATTATAGCCAAATATTAAACAAAGAATTACCATTAGATAAATTTTCAGAAGAAAAACGTGTAGAAATAAAAACAGAAGAAAGTAAGAGTTAATCTCTTACTTTTTTTTTAATATTACTTGTTTTTAGTGTAATTATGTGATATAATATGTTCTATAATGTATAAAGGGGTAAACCCAGAAAGGAAATTATTAATGGATTTAAAAGTTTATGCAATTTCACAGAAATTAAAAAATGAAAATAGTGAATTAATAAAATATGTAAATAACGATAATATTCCTAGAGATATTATTGAAAAAGAATTTAAAGAAGTATTTGAAAGTTATCAAGATGATAAAGCTGAATTATTAGCAGACGATTATAGACAGTATTTATTAGGTACTACACAAGTTATGTTTTCTAAAAATTCATCAGGATTAAATATTGAAGGTGAGCTTAAAGATATTGTAGTTGATATAATTGAAACAGTACATAAAACTTCAAAAGAAGATATGGTACATGAGGTTGTTTCTGATTTAGTGGAAACTATTAACCCTACTCGTGATTATGAAATTAAAAATATTTCATTTATTGAACAATTGTCAGCATTAGAAAATAGAATTGTATCTCACAAATCTAAATTAGATGAATTAAAAATTAATCAACAATTAGAAGATAGAATTGAGGAAGTATCTAAAGTTATTGAAAAAGATACTGAGATTAAAGATGATGTAAAATCTTCTAATATTACAAAAGAAACAATAGTACAAGAAAAACCGAAAGAAACTATTGTTGAGAATGTTGTTAATAAAACACCAAATAAAGATGTTGTAGAAACAATTGTTGAAAATGATGTTGTTGATACTTCTAAAATAATTGAAGAACCAGTTACAAAAGAAGATGTTGAAGAAAAAGTAACAACAATTGAAGAAGATATTAATGAAAAGAAAATAATTGAAGAAAAAACAAAAGAGATTATTAAAAATTATATTAATAATTTAATAAAAAGTGCCAAAGAAAAAAATATTGATGAAAGGATACCGTTAACTAATAGTTATAGTTATGTGTTATAGGATAGACAAAAAATGGAAGAATTAAATTTAAATAGTTTAGGTGAACTAGAATTAGATAGTTTTGAAGATTTAAATATTAGTAATACATTGGAATTAGATGTTGAAGATATTGAAAATGGTAGTATTATACCTAATGTTTCAGAATCATTAGTTACACATAAAGATGTTAAAACAGTTATAAAAAATGCAAAATTAAAACGTGATGAAATTTTAAATTTTATGACGGAAGATGATGTTAATAAAATTTTAACAATGTATGTGGCTGATGTTAATATGCTGTATCAAAATAATAATATATTAAAAGAAAAACTAATTTATGCATCTGAAGAATTAGATACAGCTAATGAATATTATAATCAAATTTCACAAAGAACTGATAACGTTGATAAACAATTAAGTGAAATAAATGAAAATGCAAAAGAAATGCAATTAGTTATTAAACAAGCACAAGAACAACAACGAAAAGATACAGAGACATTAAAAAAATTAAGTGATGAAAAAGCTACATTACAAGAACAAGTTAATACTTTGACACATGAAATTGAAGAATTGAAAAACCATAAACTTAAACTTGAGGAAACAAGAGATAAATTAGAAAATAGTAATGCAATATTAGAAGAAATGAATAAATCATTAACTGAAAAAGGTGAAGAAATTGAAACAGAATTACTTAAATATAGTAAAATTTCTAAAAACCATATCGAGTTAATAAGAGATATGCAAGACTCTGCAATTGATTTACAAGAAATTCATGATATGAATCGTGATAAATATATTCCATTAATTCATCGTTTAGATGATGATACATTGGAAGCATTAAATGATGATGCTGAGATATTAATTAGTATGAATCAAAACTTCAAATATGCATCATATTACTATTATTTATTATCTAAAGATATTCGTGAAATGTTGGATCAACAAGTTGAAACTGCTAAAGAATTTGGTTTAGAGTTTGAATCTGGTACGGTGTTATCAAATAATGCTGAAAAAGATGAAAATGCAATGATTATTTATGAAGAAGGTAAAATGTACGCTGAATCATTAAAAGAAGAAAGTGATGAAGATGATTCGTTTGAAGATTAGTCACATTTAAATTAAAAAGTTTAAAAGATAAGTTATAGTTATATAGCTTATCTTTTTTGTTTTATTGACTTGTTTAATCTAAAAAAATATGTTATAATAAGTTGTAATTTAATTAACTATATTAGTTATTATAGTTAAATTATTTTTTAAAACCATAATTTAATATATGGTATTTAATTATAGAGAAAGGAAAACATTTCTTGATGAAAAAGTCTAAACAAAATACAAAAAACAGAAAGACTAGCCCTAAAAGTAGTACTCAAATAAAAAAGAAAACTACAACAAAAAAACCTGTAAACAAAACAACAAAAAGTTTACGACAAAACAAAAGGCAACTTTCTAAGTTAAAAGACAAAAAAAGAAAAAACAAATTAATTACTGTACCTACAAACAGTGCTGAGAAATTAGTTGAACATAAAATGATTAGGAAAACTAATTTTTTAAGTGCAACTTCGTCTACACATACAACAATGTATAATATGAGACATGCAGGTGGAAATAAATATGAAGTAAGTCCACATGCAAAAGCCTATAGTGCAATTTTAAAATTAGTTATGACAATTTCACAAACTAATGATATGTCTCTTGCATGGTCGAAAATATTATGGGATATTACTCAAAGTAATATTTTAGATAGAGATATTAAAATAACAAGTGTTAGGTCTTTCCAAGCAAAAGATGAAACACAAGCTAGAAAAGATATTAATGGACGTAAACGAATTACTATATTTGGTTCAAATAAAGAAAGTAAAGTTAAAGATCGTACTAAAGCGTTGTCTCACGATGCATCACTTTTAAATTCTTTAGATGAAGGTAATGTAGTTCTAAATTTTGGTGCAGAATTAATTGTAACTGCCCCTACTGAAATTAAATTGGAAAAGGCTGTTAACGATGTTTCAAACTATTTAAAAGTTAATGATGAAACTCGTGGTATGCAATGGAGATTAGATGTAAACAAACAACTTTATCCATTTATTGCTTATGGACCAAATAAACTTAGTGGTCATAAAGGTTTATTTTATGAAATGACTGCTGATGAAGCTGCTGTGTCTGCATTATATGTTGATTCAGGTGGTGATAGAAATCCAGGTTCAGAATATGTTGGTTATTCTGTAGGTAAGCTTATTAAATCTCATGCTGCTTATAATTTTATTAATTCAAAATCATTATTCGTAGGTAATGATACTTTAGGTAAAACTTATACTCGTAATGGTGTTTTTGATGAAAGCAGTGAAATTTATTTAAGTAAAGTTGTTAGTCGTGCTTACTTATTACAAGGTAAACGTGTATTACATTTTGTGGTTAATACTTCAAAAAATGCAACAGATTTAACAAAAATGCCTATTAAAGATAAACGTATGTGTGCTGTTGACGTAGCAAAAGGTTTATTAAATATTATTGAAGCTATTAAACCAAGTACATTTTCAGATAATGATGAACGTACGGTTAACTTTTTTAGTACACATTTAAATAATATTATTATTTTATTATCTCAATTTAGGGATATATCTGATGTCAATGTCACAGATGAATTTGCTCAAATTACTAAAAAGATTTTAATATCATTTTTTATTAAAGAACGTTATTGGCAAACAAATGCGAAGTCTAATTTAAGTGATTTACGTTTATTTGCAAATCATGACAGTATTAAAACTATAAGTGATTTTTCACAATATGTTTCACAAGCTAAATTATCGGCTGAGTCATTAGAAGAACGAAAAGTTATTCAAGAACTTGAGCATATTATTAAAAATAATATTTTAATTGAAATTTCTGCTTTAAATGTTCGTACAGATCCTATTATTGATGATTTAGTTTCTAAACAATATAAAGTTGTTGATTTATCAAACATGGCTATTGGTGCATCTGGTACACAGAATAATCCGTCATTAAATATAATGGGATTAGCTTATTTGAATGTATTGTTACCCTCTTTAGAAAATGGTGATGTTATCATGTTTCATGGATTAAGTAAAATGCAACAAATAGCACCTACTATTTTTGATGCTATAGCTACTTCAGGTTCAAATATTGATGTGGTATTCACAGAGTCTAATAATGTTAATGCTGAACGTTTAATTAATATATTAACGCAATATCGTAATAGAACAAAAAATGTTGCAGATGATTTAATTGATGGAAAAACAGCAACTGAAGATGAACTTAAATTTGTAATGATTGATTTATATAAAAATCGTGTGTCTAAATTAACAGATTATTTTAATTTAAATCAAATTTGGGCAAAAGAATTAGCAAATGATAAAGGTGCATTTTATGTTGAAACTGATACAAGTTTAGATTACATTTATTTAGATAGTATATTATAGTGAGGTATGTTATGGGAAAAATAGGAAAACAAAATAAAATATTAGTTACTTCACTATTATCAGTGTTTATGTTGACAAGTTTTACATCAACAACTACATTAGCTGAAGGTGAAATAGATAAGATTCAAGCACCTTCTATTTTAACATCTGCTTATCAAGCTGCTCAACAAAATATTGCATCTAAAGATGCTGATAAAGCTAATGCTGAAAGTAAGAAGTCTGAAGAAAAATCTGAAGATAAAAAAGAAGATAAAAAAGAAGACGGCGAAAATAAAGATGATAAAGCTAAAGAAAATAGTGCAAGTAAAGAAAAAGAGTCAAAAGAATCTAAAGAAAATTTAAATAAAAATTTAACTAAAATAATGAGTTCTGGTAACTTTGGTACTGTTGGTATATTATTTGGTCCGACATCACCTATTAGTCATAATAACTTTGCGGCTTTACAAAATACAATGAGTTTAGATAAAGCAGGTATTCAAAGTTTAGATGCGAATTCAGGTGGTAATGGTAAAGCAGTTGGATATCATCAATTTGGTTTAGCTATTCAAAAGTTACAAGATTATAGTGCAAATAAAGATGTATCAATGATTACTGTTGATAATGATGCTCGTAGTATGACAAAAGTTGCAACAACATTTTCAAATGTTGGATTTAAAATATTAAGAGAATATAACCCTTCTCCAATATTATTATCATTTTATGATTCTTCATATTTAACAAATGCTAATTATGCTGGGTCAAATGGTAATAAATTAATTAAGCTTATTAATCAAAACGAACCTTTAAGAGGATTTATTAAATTCTTTGGTGACCCAGGACAATTTGGTGTATCTCGGGCAGGTACTTTAATTATATTATTAGGATTTTTATCGATTTTATTTGGATTGTTCCAAAAAATGTGGAATGGTAAAAATTATTCATATATATTTAGAAGATTTCTTGTTCGTTTAGTTATTGGGTTTGTATTATTCCCACTTGGTTGTTTCTTATTTACAGAAGGTATTGAAGCGATAAGTAACTATAAGAATAATGCTGATTATAATCGTGATAATTCGATTATTAGAAAGAATTTAAATATGTTAGATTGGTATCAAAATGCAAGTTTTGGAATTCCTGTAGGTACACAATTAATAGTTAAAAATGGTGAATTCCAATTTACAGAAGATGATATTTATAATATAAATAAATTCTCTGCTAAAAATGCTTTAACAGGTGAAGGAAATGATGATGATAAATATTTAGCTCAACGTATTATTGCTATTGCAAGAAATGCTGAAAATAGAGTTAAAGTAACTTTCCACCCTTCTTATTCAGTTTCAAACGAAGGTGGTAAGGCACAACGTTTACCTTGGGATACAGGTAAGATTATTAAAGTAGCTGATAGCTTTGCAAATAATACAAAAATTGCTGATGATATTGATATTGGTAGTATCGAGTACTTCAAAGGTGCTTTACAAATGTCAATTAATGGTGATACAGTAACTTATAGTATGCGTAAGCATGGTTATGGTATTTCACCTTTAGCTTCATATAACTTACTTAATACAACATTTAACGAAAACGGATTTAATGTTCGTTCGAATACAGAACAAGCTCGTATGGTTGGTGTTGGTATAAATGCTGTTAAATTTAGTTCAAATAATAGTACAGGTTCTGTTTCGAAAAATGAACTTAAAAAAGAAAGTGGTAATTCTGATACAGCTCCGTCATTAGTTTTATTCTTTGTTGCTTTACGTTTAGTATTTACGGGAATAAAAGGTTTAAGTGATGTGTTTATTACGACATTTGGTTCTATCTTTAGAGGTGGTACAAGTGCTGCTGTTGGTAAATCATATGGTATAGCAATGCTAGTTGGTGGTATATTTGCTGTATTTGCTGGATTATTAGGTGTTTCTATTATGGTTGATTTTTGTATCAACTTAATTGACCCTGTGTATGTTATTGTAAAAGAAGTTGGTGTAGGTGTAATTGGTTCAGATGGATTGATGAAAGCAATGGAAGATGCACCGTTTCCACTTAACTGGATAGCAAAAATGATTACTGATGGAATAATTGGTTTAATCATTTCGATTATGGCAATATTCTTTATACCACAATTATTAATGGCTCCGTTATCTGCCTTTATTAACTGGATTAAAGGTATTCCACCTGCTTTAGCTGATAGAGCACAACGTTGGGAGAATCAATTTATTAATTCATATGGTGCTCCTGTAGGTCGTCAATTAGGAAGTGGTTCTTCAAGTAGTTCAACTTCATCTGGCGGTATGTTTAGTAATGCAGGTCAAGAAGCTAAAGCAACAATGGCTGGTGCAGGTATGATGTTAGGTGCACTTAGTGGATATTTAGGTGGTAAAATTGCTGGTGAAGGTAAACATGGTGGTAAATCTATAAGTGAAGCTGTGAATGAAAATGAAGAAAAAGATGGTGAAGAAACAAATGTTGAACAAACTGGTACAACAGAAGAGTATGATCCAGTAGAAACAACTGATCCAGTAGAACATGTAGATCCAGTAGAAGAAATTGACCCCGTTCATGAAGAAAAAGAAGAGAATTTTGGTGAAGGTGAACAGAAAGAAGTTATTCCACCTGTTGAGGGTGAACCGCTTAGTAAAGGTGTTGATCCACAAAATCCAAAAGAAAAAGATGGTAAACAAGAACTTCATAAAGAACAAAATCCTAAACCAGGTGAAAATTCTAATAACCCTGCTTCAATTGTTGAGAATTTTGAAAATAAAGATGAATTTAACAACTTGGAGAAAAATGAAGATAATAAAAATAATGAAAATGAAGTTGTTAATGTTGAGGATAATGACCAAGTTAAACAGGACTTTAATGATGAAAACAAACAATTTAATGGTGATTTAAATAAAGCAGAAGTTATTTCTAATAAATTCGATGAGCAAAATAAAATGCATGTTAATGAAGATGTTAAAAATAATGATAATGTTAAAATTAATGGTCAAGAAACAAATGAAATTAAATCTGTTGAAACAGACAATTCTAAAGTTAATCTTGATAGTGAATCTGGTTTAGTTTCTAATAGCGTTACTGAAAGTATAAGATCACAAAATAATGATGGTGTTGTAAGTAATACATCAACAACAGAAACTGGTGAAACACAAACTACAGATGTTAAAGATGATACATCAGGTGTTAAAGGTGGAGTTATTGGTGCAGCTACAGCATTTACAGCAAGTAAACTTAGTGCTGTTAAAGATAAAGCTACAAAAACTGTTCAAAATGAAAATGGTAAAGAGATGTCAGCGATTCGATTAGCTACAGGACGTGGCTTAATGGCAATAAACGATAAAGCTAATAAAAATAATAAAAATCATGGTAAGAAATATCAAGGACGTGTTCAATTAGCAACAGGTGCTTTACATATGATGGGTGGTTTAACAGGTACACATAAACATACTCAAAAATTACATGATAAAGTTAAAGGTGTGAACAATAAAAAAGGTCAAGGTCAGCAAGCTACACAACAAGTAGTTTATGATGATTACCCTTCTCAAAACGTTCAAAATGCTAAGAAAAAAGCTAAGAAAAAAGCTAAAACTAGAGTAACAAGATCAAAAGTTAAATCTGTTTCAGGAAATACTTCTAGTAGTAAGAGCAACGCTTCAATTAATAGAAGTAAAACAAAGGCTATTAGTAATTTTAGTAAACCAAAAAAATAAATAATTAGGTTAAAAGGTTGAATATTTATTATTTAACCTTTTTTTTTGCTTGCATTTATTTTGGATATATGTTATAATCAATTTATAAAATTTTAGATTATGAAAGGAATAGTTAAATGAATTTTTTAAATAATATGGTAGTAGGTGCTTTTAGTGTATCTCAAGCATCTCAAAAAGCATATCAATGGATTGAAACTGAGTTACAAAAAGGTTTCCTTGTTAACTTTGCTAAAGGGTTATTCGTTTTAGGTATAATTGCAATAGCTATTGGTATTGTTAACAGATTCAGACAGCAAAAATCACCTATTTGGAATATGTTAAACGGGTTTATAGTAGCTGGTTTAGCATTACTATTTATTGATGGTGGTGTATGGGCTGGTAATTTTGTTAAAGGTGTTATTGAAACAATTAAAGCTTGGTTTACAATTTAATTGCATATAATACTTTTCTAAATATTAGTATTTTTACAATTTACATTGAAATATAATTTGATGTGATATTAGGTTGGTGGAGAGGTTTAACCTCTCCCTATTTTTTTAATAAATTGGAGGTTTAAAATGTCAAAAACAAAAATATTATTAGGTGGAGCATTAACAAGTTTTACAGCAATTGCATCTGTTGGTAATGCTGAAGCTGAAGTTGTAAGAACAACAGAAAAAGGTGCAAGTGGTGAAATTATAAAAGAAGGAAATAATTTACAAGAAGATATTAATACAATTAATAAATTAATTAATAATATTTCTAGGAATTATAAAAATGTTGAAGTTGCAAAAACTGATTTAGTTATTACTGAAACTAATAAAGAAGATGTTAAACGTCAGTTAGTTGAGCTACAAAAAAAATTAAATGAATTAGAAAAACAAGATGTTAAATTTAAATCTTTAGATAGTAACGCTAAAAAGTTTAACATTGGTTATAATGAAAGAGATAATGATGTTATTAATGTTGATTTAACAAATTTAAAAGATGTCTCGAATAAATTAAATAATATTATTGAACAACGTAAAGATATAATTGAATCAAATGATAATGTAATAAGCGAACATGCTGTTTCAAATAGTTCAGCTACGTTTTCAAAAAATTATAATGATGCGATTGCTAATGCAAATAAAGAATTAGCTAATTTAACAAGTTTAGATGATCATTATGTTGATGGTGTGTTAAAAAATGTTAAAGCATTAAATGAAAAAGCTGAAACAGTATCTAAAGATAGTGGTTTGAAGGTTAATACATCAAAAACAAAATTAGATAATGTGATTACAAAAACAACTAAAAACATCGATAATTCTGTGGAATCTTTAGTAGATATTGAATCGAAAAAAGCAGAAGTTTTAAAACAAGTAAATGAAATTCGTAAGTTGAATGAAGCAGAAGTTGTTAAATCTAAAACATATACTGATAATGCTGTTAAAAATATGGAATTAATTAATACTTGGTTAAAAGGTGCGTCTAATCAAACTAACAAAGTAAAAGAAGATGTTGAAAAAAATTCTAAAGCTAGTACATTAATTAACGAATATAAAGAAAAACAAAAAGCTGAATTAATTAAATTAAAAGATAAAGTATCAAAATCTGATAAACCTGAAAAAGTTAAAACAAAAATGTTAGAAGACATTGATAAAGCTATTGCTACTATTGATGAATCTGGAGTTAAAGTTAATGTTGTAGGTAAAATTGATGCAATTGGTAATTTAGATTTCGGTGACATTGGTCGTGAAACTAGCGAGATTCAAAAATTAATGGATAATGCAAGTAGTCAAATTAATGCATCTGTTGGTAGTTCATTAGATAATTTAAAAACTAAAAATGCTGAAAGTTTAGCTAAAGTAGAACCTGTTATTCAAAACAACATTGAAAGAATTAAAAAATATATTGAAGGTATTGATAAAGGTGGTACTTCTACTCAAATAGATGAAGCTTGGTTAAATACTCGTCCAATCTATAGTGAAGACACTTCAGGAAAATATAAAAAATATGTAGAAGATGCACTTAAACAAACAGCTGAAAGTACAGAGGGTGTATTTACTGGGTCACAGGAACTTGGTCCAAATATGACTCTTAAGTATGCTAAAGAAGGTAAAACAATTGCTAATATTGCAGCTGCACAATGGATTGCTGATAGTGAAAAAGGTCTAAAAGGTGCATTTGGTTCTGTCATGGTACCGAGCAAAAATATTAATGATTTTGTAACAGTGCGTGGTAGAAAAGTTGCCAATTCACAAAAATTCAAGGGTGGTGCTCAAGGTATCTTGGATTATATAGGTGCAAGAGCTTGGGTTTCTGGTACGCAACGTCATAATATCTATAGAGAAGCTGTATTCTCAGATATTAGGAATCAACATATTAATTACGTTGGTAATGAGAATGTGTTCTTAGTAGCAAGTTATCAAGATCATATTACATTTGATTTTAAAGACTCATATGTGACATATGATGAAAATGGTAAACCAAAAACATATCCACTATCACTAACAATGCATGCTATGCCATTCCATGGAAGTAAGTTTCCAAATGATTTACCAGGGAATAGTAGACTTATGTTCCTATACTATTTATCTGTAGATCCTAAAACTGGTAAAGTATTAACAGGTGTAGGTTATTACCGTCACATATTACAAGGTAATGGTACAAATGGTGGTGGTGGTTCTACTGGTGAGAACGGAAATGCGTTGCGTCTAGGAACTAATGGTGGGCTTGCAGGAGAATATAATGATACAGAAACATTAGCAAGTCATAAATATTTTTCACCAATAGCATATTTGAATCCAAATGCTAACCCGTATAAGAGAGTTGGTTTATGGACAACATTTGAAGTTCGTGTGGATGAAGGTGCTGGAGAAGGTACAAAACGTTCACCATTATATATCTCAGATATTGATGATAACCAAATAATGTATGTATATAAAGATACTTATGGAACTAATACAGATATTATATTATCAGGTAGTGACGCTCCAAAAATTCGTGATGGTGGCGACTACATGGCATTAGATTCAAATGTTCCACAAATTAATGGATTAGCTTCAGGTGCTAACTTAGATGAAAACTCAGTAATGATTACTGGACAAAGTACAGTTGGTATTGGTCATGGTGGTTCATATCAAAGTATTGACGTTTCATTATTTAACCCATGGGGTATTATTGGTGGTTCACCTAGTCTATCATTAGAAAAAGTTAATGCTAATGTTGATACTATTGAGGTTAATACACCAAATGTTAAAGCACACACTGAAGGAAATTATAATCTTCAAGATGTTAAAGCTGAAATAATTGGAGTACCAAGAGATGCACAAGGTTTATTGGATAAGTTAAATTACAAAATTTTATTGCCAAATGTTGCTAACGAGAAAGAAAATTTAAAACGTGTATCATCAAATACTAGTTTTATAGTTAAAAAATTAAAAGATGTTACGAAATTATCTGCATCAGGTAATACATTAGTTGTTAAAGGTGTAGATGGTGTTAAGTCAAGTTCTGGTAATACATTAGTTGTTAAACAACTTGATGGAATTAAATCAAGTTCTGCTAATAGTTTAATTGTAAAAACTATTACAACAAATTCTAAATCAAGTTCAGGTAATACTTTAATTGTGAAAACAACACAACCTATTGAAAAAATTTCAGCATCTAATAATAGTTTAATAACAAGAATTGTTGATAATGAATTAAAAATAAAAGATAAAGTTGTTAATATTAAAGTTTATGCTGATGAAACTTTAAAATCTGAAGTTGATAAAGCTTTAAATGATTGGAAATTAGCATTTAAAAAACATAATATTATTTTCAATTATTCATATACTTCTTTAAAAGATAATGTTGATATTGCTTTTTTAGATTCTGATAATCAAACAACTCGTGTAGACAAAGGTTGGTTATCTGTTGATACAGATGATGATTATGGATTTGAAATGACTGAATTAGCAGGTTTAATGACTAAAACATCGACAGTTGATTTAGTTGATGCTGATAGTAATGATAAATATTCACGTAGTGGTATAAAATCTAAAGACGTATTAAACAAAGCTAATTATATCGTTCAATTGAATACAGATGCTATTAGATCACAAATTAGTAAAGAAAAAGTTTTAAAACATGAAATTGGTCACATTTTTGGTTTACAACATGATAATAATGATTCATTAATGACCACTTATTATAATGATCCAATTTTTAGTGGTGACATTTCTATTAAAGATGCAAGTTTAGCTGTGCAACATATAAACGATGGTAAATTTTGTACATGTTCTGCTTGTGCTAAATTAAAATAATAATTTATTAGGGTGGTTTTTTCCACCCTATTTTTTTATATCATTATATTGATAAACCTTGACATATAGTCATTTGTTATGATATAATAAATGTATTACATTATAAAGGAGATTTAGAATGAAATTAGTTTCAGCTTTTGATTCGATTGAATATGAAAGTATCGGTCCATTAAGAAAGTATAGAAAAATATTAAAAAAGATAAACAAAAAGAAAAGTTACTATCAAGATTTGTCACTTGAACAGTTAAAACATAAAGCTGAAAGTTTTGATGGTAATTTTGATATAAATAATAAGAATGATATTATTGAATTATATGCTTGTGCTCGTGAAGTCTCGTTTAGATTATTAGGTAAATTTCAATATGATGTACAAATTTTAGGAGCATTAGCAAGTTTAGAAAGACGTGTTGTTCAAATGTCAACAGGGTCTGGTAAAACAATTACGTTAATTTTACCAGCGATAGCTTATGGTTTAACACATAAAGGTTGTAATGTTTTGACAGTGAATGAATATTTAAGTGAACGTGATTTTAATGAAACTCGTATTGTATATGAATTTTTTAATTTAACATGTGCTTATACTTCAAATAATCATTCACCATATGAACAAAAAGAAGCGTATAATTGTGATATAACTTATTCTACAAATTCATCTTTAGGGTTTGCATTTTTAAATTCATGTTTAGCTTCTGATATTAATCATGATATCAAAATTATAACTCGCCCACTTCACTCGGCTATTATTGATGAAGCTGACCAAATTTTAATGGATGATGCTATGACACCATTAATTATTTCGGGTGAAGGTGCATTAGATGATATTTTAGTATCTGTTGAAGAAAATGGTGAAATTTATAAAACACAATATATTGTAGATAAATTAAAAACATTACGCTATTTACAATATGATGAAGATGAACATTCAGATTATATTATGACTGAACGAAGTTGGGATGAAATACAAAAAATGTTTGGCTGGGATGATCAAATGTTTAACAACGCTGGGTTGTTACATGTGATAAACAATGCTATTATTGCAATATTCAAACATAAAAAGTATGAAGATTATACGGTTTTACCTGAACCTGATCCTGATAGTGGTAGTCGTGTTGTTTTAATTGATAAAGCTACAGGTAGATTAGCACGTGGTAGAACTTTAAATGATAATTTACATTCATTTGTTGAAATGAAAGAAGGTGTCTTTTCAGGAACTTCGTCTTTTAGTACAATACAAATTACTTATCAAGTACTATTTAATTTATTTGAAACAATTACAGGTGTAACAGGTACTGTTGGTAAATGTTTTAAGGAGTTTTATGATATTTATAATTGTGATTGTGTTAAAATTCCAGATAGATTACCAAATCAATTAAAAGAATATACAAAATTATATTCAACAGATATTGATTTATATGAAGGATTGGTTCGAGATGTTAAATGGTATCAAATGGCGAGATATCCTATTTTAATTGGTTGTAAAAATGATAATACTGCTAGAATGTTTTCGGATATATTAAAAGAAAATGGTATTAGTCATGATATGTTATTATCAACTGATACAAATGAAGATTATATTATTGGAAAAGCTGGTGAAGTGAATTCTATTGTTGTAACAACTGATATTATGGGTCGTGGTACTGATATTAAGGTTCATGAAACAGATTATGGACGTGGTTTAGTAGTGTTTCAAATTGGTAATAGACCTAATTCAAGGGTAGAAAGACAATTTGCTGGTCGTGCTGCTCGTCAAGGTGAACCAGGTTTATATTATCGTTTATTGTCACTACCTTCAATGCGAGATGTTGGTTTTAGTCAAGATGATATTGATAAAGTATCAACGTATGAACGTAATCATATAAAATATATTAATGCATATTATGGTGATATATTAATGAATGCGGGTGCACCTTATTATGATGAAATTGTGAAACTTATTGATGATAAACTTTATGGAAGTGAAAGTTCAGATTCACAATCTCGTATACAAAATTATAAAACTTCATCTATTGTTGATATGGTTCAAATGACTTGGGTACATGAAATAGATAATTTAAGGAAAATTTTAAAACAATCAATGATGAATGAAATTTCAAAAGAAGAATTTGTTGAATATTTAGTTGATGTTTCTTATGAATGTAATGAATTGGGTTATACATATAATGAATTATACAGTAAAGTTATGGAGTTAGATATATTAGTAATTCAAGAAAGTGTATATAATCATACTCGTAGTGTAATTCAAAATGATTTAAGAGATTTAAGAAATGTTTCAGAAGATTTATCTAAAACAGTATCGTATGGTGGTATGAGTAAATTAGAAGTTAAATCTGAAGACTATATGAAGCGTTTATTAACTGATTATTTAAAAGAAAATGAATACAAAGTAAAATATTCGATAAAAACTTGGTTGAATATTTCAATTGATGATGATAATGATGAAGATTTAGAAAATTAATAAAAAAATTGAAAAAAATAACTATATTGTAATCTAGTACTTGACTTATTAAGGTTTATTTGCTAAAATAGTTGTATGTATTATTTACAATATAGTTTTATGAATGAAAGGTAAATCTATGAACGAAAAAAAATATTATATGGAGTATGTTATTTTAGGAATTGTAAGTATTGCACTTATAATTGTAACATCAATTTATATATTCACTAGAAATACGGATACACATAAGACTGTAGATCATCAATCACCGAGAACATTATTAAGTTCTAATGAGAACGAAAAGTTATCGGAATAAACTATGAAAGGAATTTGGTAAATGATTTTTCAAGCAAATGTTGTTTTTACAGATAAAGTTAAAGAGAATACTGACAACAAACGTTTAAAACAGTTATTAAATGAAATCCTACAATTATTACCTAGTGAAGATTTAAAATCAATTACTAATGAAAATAATGAGGAGAAAACAGAATAATGACAATTGTAACAACTACAACAACAGAAATTCCATTAGAGCAAGACCAATTACTTGGTACTGGTAGTCGAATTTCTATTAAAGATGTTCGTGCTCGTTTTATGAATCTAAATTTACATAAAGGTAAATATGTTAAAGTTACGGATGTAGATAGACTTCGTAATGAAATAATTGGTATATTGCAAAATGTATCAGAAGCGAGTTATAAAAAAAGTGTTGATCTTGACTTAGTAAATGAAGAAAATCAAAAGCTTCGTGAAGAATTAAAATTAGCTCAAGAACAATTAGAAAACAATGATGATGTAAGTTCTTTAGAACAAAAACTAAATGAAAAAGATATCGAACTATATAATTTTATTGCTGATAGTAATGAAAAATTAGATACGTTACAAAGACAATATAGTGAGATTACTAAGGAATTGGCTAATAAAAATGAGTTGATACAAAAATATGAACAAGAACGTTATGTATTAGCTCAAGCAATTAAGACATTACAAAATAATAAATAATTTCGGAGGAATTTAAAGTGAGTTATATTAGCAAACAAAATAAAAATTTAATGGTGTTAAGTTTACTAGCTGGTGGAGCTAGTGTATTATCTGTAGGAAATGTAAGTGCAGATACATTTAAAGAGTATAAAGCTGGAGATTTTGATTTAACAAAACAAGCTACTAAAGCAGATTACCCTGTTATGTTTGATAGACCAACTGGTGTTAATGCATCAGCTTTAGGTAATGCAATTGTAAATTTAGGAACAAGTTCTGATTTATATAAAAAAGCAGTTGTGGAAGTTCCTGAATTAAAAGACCCTTCAATTGTAAATTCATTATTAGATAAAGCAATGAATGGTGATAAATCTGCTCGTGAAACTATTGTTAAATTAATTAATTTCTATAATAGTTTAGGTGGAACTCAAATTACTACTCAAAGTGGTCAAAAATACACAGTTGAAAACTTAGATGAACCAATTAACACAATTGCTGTTGCATTTACAAATGGTGATAGTGCTAGTAATAAAAAAGTTTCAACTACTATTCAAGGTAAATTTGGAGCAGTTAAAACAACTGGAGATGTAATGAAAGCAATTGACACATACGGAGCTGGTATTTCTGATAAATATCAAAAAGCATTCGATTCATATGATGCTAAATTAAAAGCTCAAGGTGCTGACCTTTCTAAATTAACATCTTATGAAGCAATTAAACCAGTATTAGATTCATACGAAGGTATGTATGCTGACGGTGCTTCTATCATTAGAAAATCAGTATTAGCTGAAAGTGGTACTACTGAAGCTGCTGTTGCATTCTTTGAAAGTGCAGTAATCACTGGTGGAAACAATAATGCTGATAATGGTTCTACTGATAAAAATGAAGTAAAACGTGTTACTAAATTTATCGATAAAACTACTGGTAAAGAATTAGATAAAAGTGTTGAAGGTAATGATTTCGTAGATAGTCACCCTATCAAAGAATACACTCACGTAGATACAAAAACTGAAGGTAATACAAGAACACACTATTACGAAAAAACACCAGAAAAAACACCTGAGAAAAAAATAATCACAAAATGGATTGATAAAGATACAGGTAAAGAAGTAAAACCACCTCAAGAAGGAACTCATGAAAAAGGTAAAGATGTTCCAGGTTATACTTATGTAACTACTACAAAAGATAAAGATGGAAATATTGTACATGAATATGTAAAAACTCCTGAGAAAAAAGTTGTAAGAACACACTGGTATGATGCAAATAATCCAAAAGAACCTTTACTTGCACCACGTGAAGGAAGTTTCCCAGATAATGACGGTGAATCTGATATTAAAGGTTATAAATTAAAAGGTGAACCAATTGTAATTACTGAAGAAATTGCAAAAGGTCTTGACAAAGATTCACCATTTAAAGTTGGTGATACTGTTAACTTATATGAAAAAGTAGAAGCACCTAAAACAAATACTCGTTGGGTAGATGAAGCTACTGGTAAAGATATTCCAGGACACGAACCTAAAGAAGGAAGTTTCCCTGATAAAGAAGGTGACGACGTTCCAGGATATACATTAGTATCAACACATACAGATGATAAAGGTAATGTTGTTAATACTTATACTAAAAAACCAGTTGAAACAAAAGTAACAACTAAATGGGTTGATAAAGCTACAGGTAAAGATATTCCAGGACACGAACCTAAAGAAGGTGCTTTCCCAGATAAAGAAGGCGATGATGTTAAAGGTTATAAATTTGTAGAAACTGTTGAAGAAACTGACAAAGATGGTAATAAAGTTATTAAAAACATTTATGAAGTAGATGCTGCAAAAGTTACGACAAGATATATTACAAAATCTGACCGTAAACGTATCGTGGATGATGTTGAAGGTAAAGAATTTGCAAAAGAGTTAGATTTCTCTAATGATAAAGACCCTGAAAAACGCAAATTAAAACTTGTAGGTGTGGAAACTTCTAAAGATGGAAAAACAAAAACTTACATCTATGATGTACAAGAAACACCTAAAGCTGAAACACCTAAAACTGAAAAACCAGTTGAAAAACCACAAGGTAAACAATTACCACAAACAGGTGATTCAAATATACCAGTAGAAGCTGGATTAGTTGCCCTTGCAACAGGTATTGCTTTAGCGAGAACTCGTAGAAAAGAATCAAAATAATAATATTAATGTTAAAGACTTACTTCGGTAAGTCTTTTTCTTATGACATTAAATTTAATACTTTTTTTATGGTGAATTATGTGATATAATATATTTATAAAAATTGAAAGGTTAATATGGTGATATTATGAGAAAAAATTATGGTGATAAATATGTTTAATAAATCATCAATCACGAATTTCGTTGATAAAATTAATCCAGTGCGTAAAATATTAATTGAACGTAAACGAAAACAACGAACCCCAAAAAACAATAATATGATAGTCGAAAAAAATGGTAAGACGAAACCAGATATGAAATTTTATAAACCAGGTGCTGTATTTTTCGGTATTTCTATACCTCTTGCACTATGTTGTTTTATACAGTTTATTTTGATGATGTCACATAATTTTAATAATCCTAAAAATCAAGTTGGTTTCTTTTTTGATTCAGGAGCTTTTCTTGTTTATGTGGCTATTATGGTTTTTGGTTGGTTTTCAGTATACAAAATATCACATTATATATTGAAAGGTTTTTGGAATACAAGAAATGCTCCATTTATTCAAGGAGATTTACATGTATTTGAAAATGATGCATCTATCAAAGATATTGAGGATATGATACGTGATTTTAATGTTGCTCCTGATGCTGGTTTAGGGTTTGATCCTTCTCCAAGTGATAGTGTAACAGCTCTAGTTGGACATATGTTTGCATTAAATAGAGGTATTAATAAAATAAATATACCTGTATATGATAGTGGAATTGATGGATATGTTAAACGTGATGAAAATGGAAATATTGTTTATAAGAAAACATCTATGTTTTGTAAAGAATTTGCTGAAGCGTTGTATGATGCAAGTGGTGTTCATGTTGATGATCGTTTTTATTACGATACAACAGAATTTGATTACAACCCTATTATAAAGCGAAAAGATGGAGGAGATGGTAAAAGACGTAAATTCTCTGCTCGTGAGCGTGGTCCATATGATAAATTAAGTGATGTTATTAATAATACATTTTATACTTTAGATACGGATACACAACAACCTGCTGGTTTATATTTTTATGATAGTACTGCTTCAAATACTATTTTAATAGCAATTACACGTGCAGGTAAAGGACAAACATACATTGAACCTATGATTGATGTACAAAGACGTTGTAAAATTAAATGGAATTTACTTATTACTGACCCGAAAGGAGAATTAATAAATAAATTTTATTATTCTCTTACAAAGTCTGGTTATGAAGTTATACAGTTTAATTTATTATCAGATTCTTTAACAAACGTATTTAACCCACTAATTAATTCTATTTTATTATTTAGACAAAATGATACGTTAAAAGGTTCTACACTTGTTGATGCATTATCGAATTTAATTTTCCCTGATGATGGGGAGATTTGGAATAAAGCTGCTGGGAATATGTTTAAACGTGCTGTTTATACATTGTTTGATTATGTTATTGAGCAAGAAAAATATTTACGTTATATGGCATTAAAGAATAATATTCCTAATGAAGTCTTAACATCACAAATTAATAAATTATATTCTAAAGTTACACTGTTTAATATTTACTCATTAATTTCAAGTTTATGTGGTAAAATAACAAAAGATGATAAATTATTAAAAGTAAATCCTAAAGCTGTTCCTGTTGCTGAAAAAGATTTATTATCAGTATTATTTGATGCTGTTAATACGTTACCGTCTAATAAATTGCGTGAATTGGCAATTAAAGCCGATGAATCTATTAGACCTATTGGTGGTGCACAACAAACATTAGCAGGTGTTTATGCATCATTATTAACAAATATGTCTATTTATATTGACCCTACTACGTCAGCTTTATTATCAGGTTCTATTGAGGAAAGTTTTGATGTTAGTGGTTTAGGTTTCCCAAGACGTTTTGGTATTGAATTAAATAAACAATTTATGGAAAAATATCAATATTATGGTGAAATTGCTGAATGGTCATTTTATAAAGATGCTAAATTTACAGTTCCGTATGAAGGTAAGGATTTCAAACACCAAGAAAAAATTAAAAAGAATAATTGGATTTGGTGTTATTGGGGTGGTATTTTAGATGATATTGTTTCATATGCAAAATTAGAAATTAAAACTAATGGTAAAGTTGCTCGTACATTTTATTTTAAATTTATTAAAGGTTTTAAAACAGTTAATAATATAACATATGCGATTGATGAAATTACAGGTTCTAAAGTTATTAAAGATGGATTTTTAGTTGAAATTGATCTAAAAACAGGTAAAGAATCATTATCAAAATTTAATGAAAAACAAGTAAACTTTAAAACAAAAACAGTTGATGTTGTAAAATCACCTATTATTTTATCTACACAAGTGTTTTATACTGAACGTCCAAAAGTTATATTCTTTATTGTACCTCCGAATAAACAACATTATCAAAAACACCCGTTGATGATAATTGACCAATTATTTAATGGAAGTTTAGATTTATCATACGTTATTAAAAATACAACAAAACCAATTGTTGGAACACGTACGTTATTTGATGAGTTTGGTAATATAAGTGATAATGGTAAAGGAATTCCGAACTTAGATAAAATTGTATCAATTGGTTTAGGACAAAATATTCAAAATACTTTCGTATTACAATCATTTGAACAGTTACGTTCATTATATGGTGAAGAAGTTGAGAATGTTGTACGTTCAAACTCTGCTATTACAATTTTCTTAAAATCTAATGAGAAAAATCTATTAGATGAAATGATTAGGTTGTCTGGAGTTAAACATAATATTCGAGTAAATTCATCAAACTATCAGGTTAAACCAACAGATTTAATTACTGTTGGTGAACCAACAATCTCTTATGGTAAACAACAGGAAGAAAGTACTACACTTGTTTTAAATGATTTATTATTTTTAGCAGGTGATAAACCTGGTAATGGAATTGTGTTTAGAAGTAATGATATGCCAATAGTTAATAAAGGTGCTCATATAACACCATGTGCATGGCGATTACACAGTAAATTACCAAACCCGAAAGATGGACAGTATTCACAAAATAACTTACCAACTACTCGTGCTACTACGTTTGGTACATTGGAAGATAATTTAATAGATGCTGAACAATTAGTTTATGATAGAGTCGAACAAGCGAAAATTTCTTTAAAAATTAAAGATGAAGTATTAAAATTACATAGTGATTATAATTTATCAATTAAGGAAAATAATGGTGATTTATCAAATTATATGATGAATATGGTTTATGAGGAATTTGATAAACAAGCTGAACATTTAAGAATGAAAGATGGTAATGTTAAATCTTACAGTGAAATAGCTAATACGTTAGATAAACAAATGAATATTTTAATGAATCCAAATGTAAAACCTGAAGAAAAAGAATTGGTTGTATTAGAATTACGTGATTTATTATTTGATTTGGTAGATGATGAAGAATTAGAGAATTTAACTTCTATTTACCGTAATACAAATAGTAAAGAAAATGGAGCATTTATATATGCACCTGGTAAAGTTTTCCAATTTATTACAGCAATGAAACGTGAATTCCCAGAAGAAAAACGTATCGAAGATTTAAAAGTCGTAGATATTTATGAAGAAGCTGATAAAATTGAAGAATATAAACGTACATTTAAACCAAATATTCCATTAGAATATGATTTTAGAAATTCATATCATTTACAAATATTAGAAGATATGGTAACAGATGTTGTTGAAAAAGGTGTTAACATTCAAGATTTATCTTGTGTTGTCAAAAATCCAAAAGAACGAGATGTATATATTGGTGGACAGCTTGTAGCTAAACAAACACATCGTGATTTAGATATATTTGTAACGGATGTATTAGTCAAACCTGATGAACTTAATGATATTGTTGTTAATCATAAATTATTATTTAATGAAATTAAACGAAGATTAGATAGTGAATCGGAAGCAAAAAATTAAAATATTAAAGTGATGTATGTTTTTACATCACTTTTTTTTATTTTCCTTGTTTTTAAGCTTTTTTTATGTTATAATAGTTTATATATATTTTAGAATGGAGATTTTAAATAATGACAGTTTTAAATAAAAAACAATTATTAAGTGTATTAGCTCCTATGTCAGCTTTATCAGTTGGTGTAGCGTCTGCTGATACTGAAAATTATGACCAAGAAAGTGTTGGACATTTAGATGTTCATGTTGATCATTCACATTTAGATGATACTATTCGTAATGCTACAGCTAAAGGTATTACAATAACTAGAGAAGATACTAAAATTTTAACAGGTAATGCTGAAGAAACTAGAAAGAATATTGCTGAAGCTAAAGAATATTATTTAAGTAAACAAAAAGAAATCATTAAAGCAATGGATCAATATGAAAAGGATTTAGAATCGGCTAATAAAACTGGTTCATCTTCGCAGTCTGATGTTACAAGTGCTAATGCAGTAATGACAGCTTATAATAATAATTTATCAACATATGGTGCAACTACAATTAGTGAAACTAAAGTTTTTGATAAATCTGAATTTGAAGCTGATAAAACTAAATTAGATGCAGCAGTTAAAACTGCTAAAATTTATAGTGAAACTAAATCAGGGATTGCTGATTTTGATAGATTACAAAATTCATATGTTATGTTTCAGACACAAGCTAGTCAAGGAACTATTAAATTAGAAAAAGAAACAGTTAGAGTAAGTTCAATTGAAGATATTAATAAATATAAAGAACAAATTAAAAAATCTTATGATGCTTTACAAAAACATGTTGAAGCAGTTAAAGCTGGTACGGTTACAGATACACCTACTTTTAAACTATATACATTATCAGTTGATAGTAAATTAGTTGAAGAAGCTGTTAAACCAGTAAAAATTTACACATATGAAGCGTCACAAAACAAAGTAATCGAAAAACCGACAGTATCATATCATTTATACGATATTCGTTCTACTCCAAGTAGTACTAGTAAAGTTAATAATGTTGATGATGAAATAATTGAAATACAAGCTAATGGAACTTATAAAACTGTTCAGGCTATGAAAAATCAAATTATTAAATTAAATATTGATAATGAAAAGCTACCAGAAGGTAGATTTGATAAAATTCATAATATTATTTCAACTATAACTTTACCTGAAGGTGTTGAATTTAATAAAGAACAAGTTCAATCAACAGATTATTGGAATGTTGATTATAATGAAAAAACTCGTAAATTAACTTACTCTGCTACATCACGTTATCTTGTGGAAGTTAACAAAAAACAAAATGTTAATAATGGTCATATTAGTGGTTCAATGAAAGATGAATTTAAATATGAAATACCAAGTATTAAGTTTAAATTAACAGAAGATAATAAAGAAGTTCAAGTAGGTTTCGATACTATTATCAACGATGAATATCTTGTTGAGAATAAATCAATAACAATTAAAACAACTTCTCCTGAACCTGAAAAACATAATAAAGATAATAAAGGTGTTGTAATTGATGGTAAAACATTATTACCAGGTACAGTTAATAATTTCGAGTTAACATGGGATTTTGACCAATATAAAGGTGTTAACATTGATAAAGAAATGCAAGCAAAAGGTTTACATGCATATGATTTAGCACCATTTGAAGCAGTAGACTTTACTGGTCCAGTTACATTAAAAGATGGTGATAAAGTTATTGCTACTGGTCAAGCTGATGGTACATTTAAAGGTACAGATAATAAGGTAATAGAAGGATTAACTTGGTCTTTAATAGATAAAGTGGAAGGTATTGAACGTGAAGGTAAAGCTGTGAGAGTATCTATTCAAGGATATGATCACCCATATTATAAAGAATATGTAGAAAAAGGTAAGAATTTAAAAATAAATATTCCAATGACAACTAAAAAAGTTGTAAATCCTAATGGGGGATATAACGGTAATACGTATAGCAATGTGTTTTATCAAGATGATTTTGGTAATATTTATAAATCAAATGAAGTAACAAATGATGTTCCAAAAATCGATCCTCGTAAAGATGCTGTTATTTCAAGAAGTAATTTAGCTTCTCTTGATTTAAAAGCTAATGAGAAATCAAGTATTGAAGAAGGTACATATTTCCAATATAGAGCTAAAGGAACTACATTACCAAAAAATGTACGTCTTGAAACATATGAAATAACAGACGAATTCCATGAAGCTGATGAATATGATGGTAAATATTTTGTGGAATCAGGTAAAGAAATTAAATTTAAAAAAGGTACAGCATTATATGAACGATATAAACGTACTAATGGTGTGATGCCTGTTAATACTGATATAACAAAATATACAACACAAGTAATTGAAAGAAATGTTTCAAAAGATGTAAATACTGAAACAGGTATTACTGAAGGTCACGATAGTAAAATAACTCGTGTGAAATTACAATTTGATCAAGATTTTATGGATTCAATAGATTTTGAAAATACAGAATTTCAAGTTGATACATTTTTCCAAGCTAAGCGTTTAACACAAACACAAGGTGTTACAAATGTGTTTAAAGAGGTTATTAATGGTGTAGATTTTGATTCAACAACAGTAACAACTAATACATCAGAAAATGCTAAAGCGTTGCTTGAGAAACGTTTAAATGAGCTTGTGGAGAAATATAATAAAAATACAGAAAAACAAGCACAAAAAGATGCTGAACAAGATAAAGCAATTGAAACAAATTCCAAAAATATTTCGCAAAATACTTTATCAATAAGAAAAATTGTTGTTGAAGCTAATAAAGCTTTTAGTAATGTTACAAACGATATAAATAAATTGAAATCAGTACAAGAAACTCATTCAAAAGCAATTGTTTCATTAATTGAAAAATCAGATAAAGAAGTTGAGAATAAATTAGATGATAGTAAATTTAGTACTCTTAAAATTTACAAATCAACTATTACAACAGAAGCTGAAGCTATTGAATATACTGTAAATCGTGGTATTGCTCCAACTAGTATTGTGAATGTATCATTAGATAGCGATAATCATTTTATTGTTAAGTACAATAATATAAAAGGACAAGCAACTCAAACAGCAGTAAATACTGATAAAGTTAAAGAAGTTAAAGTAAAATATAATTTCTATACATTAAATTCAGAAGCTGAAGTAAAAGCGAAATTAAAAGATTTAGGTTTTGAAAATAACCCTGTTGAAATTATTAAAAATGATACATATTATACAGCTATTGTTTATAAACTAACAGATAAAAAAGTTGAAACTAAAACAGAAATAAAATCAGAAGACAAACCAAAAATCAAACAAGATGAAAAAATTGATACAAAATCAACTGAATTAAAGAAAAATAAATCTTATAATTTTATTACTGAATTATTAAATGCAATTAAATAAAAAAAAGAAGCTAGTCGTAAGACTAGCTTTTTTATATTAATTTAAGAAAGACAAAAAAAATAACCAACAAACGTTGGTTTAACACTATATCTATATATTATATTATCATAAGAATAACTGATTGTCAATAGTTTTTTTTATTTTTTTTAAAAAAATTCGAACTTTTTCATAATAGTTATGAATTAAAATAATTAATAATGTTATTAATTATTTATTACGTGAAATGAGATTATGTATAGATACAAACTATTTTGTAGCCTTAATAAAGTTTTATATATCAAATACGAATTATAATAAAATTTTAATAAATCTCTTGTTTTTATATTTTATTTATGATATAATTGATTTATGTATTAGAAGTAAAAAAAAATGAATTATAAAGGAGACAGATATTATGGTAACACTATATCGATTATTAGATGAGTTAAGGACACCAGAACATACGTTATTTGAAAAAATAGAATTAGTTAATTGGCAAGTAGGTGCAACAAAACCGTTACAAATTTTGGTTAAACCTCAAGTTAATGGATTAGTCTATACTTCAAAAAAACAAGGATTAAATGTTCTGGCTTTTGTGCACCCTGAAACAGGTGTTTTAGTTATAGATGAAACGATTAAAACAGGTCGTAGAGTTATGACACCACATCAACAATATCATGAGTTAGCAGTAAATTATTGTAAAGAACAATTCAATAAATTATGTGTTAAAATTGAATCACTATCACAAGCTGATAAAGATTCGATTTTATCAGTTGATAGTTTAAAAGGTAAAGCTAAATCTTGGTTTGATACAGATATTTTTAAATTTTATAAAGATTTACACAGTAAATTATCGCAATTACCTGTTGTTGGTGTACCTTTATATAATGAATATGCTCGTTATGCAGGTGAATCTTATGATGTGAATAAATTATCATCTGTTATATTACCATATAGCAACCCTCTTGTTAATTTAGGACGTAATACTGACCATATTGATAAGTTTATGGATGTATTCTTTGAAGAAGAAGATAAAGATGTTTTTAGTTGGTATATGGGTGCTGTAATGAGTAATGTTGAATTGCAGAATGAAAATATGTCTAAATTATTATTTGTACATGGTCCTAGTGGATGTGGTAAAAGTTCATTAGTATTAGGTTTAGGTAAAGAATTATTAACTAATGAATTAATACATATTGCTTCAGAATTTGATAGTTATTTCAGTTTAAATAACCGTTTTTCTACAAGTAGCGTGTCTTCTCGAAGATTATCTATTTATAATGAAAGTACATGGGGTTATGTTGAAAATGGTGAAAAAGTAAATAGACATAATTTTTATGGTTTAAATGCAACATCAATTCAAACATTGATAACAGATGGTTATATTGATAGTGAAGCAAAATATGAGAAAAAAGAAACAACAATTAAATCAGGTTTACATGTAATTTTAACTAACTATATTCCTGTTACAACTTCTGATTGTGATGCGTTACGTAGACGTTTGTTACCATGCATGATGAAACCTTCAAGTATGTTTGAAAAAGCAACGGAATTAAATTTAGATGGAAGTAAGTTCCGTAAATATATTCGTGATAATGCTTTGGATTTTGCAGTATATTTTGTAAACAAATATCGTGATTTAAAGAATAAATATAGACATTATGTATATGATCACAATGATTATCAATCATTAATGGAAGATATTGAAATAGAAACTAAACAATATAATACGGATATGGAAAAAGAATTAAAAGATGCTAGTGAAATTGGTTTTAATAAATTAATTGAAACTTTAGATGAAAAAGGTTTTGATATTGATACGTTAGTATATGATATGGAATTTAATGAAAGTAATGATATTAAATGTGATGAAAATGTATTATATATAAATTCATCAAAAGTTTATTTTTCAAGTATTTCAAAAGATGGTAGTAGGTTAAGAGATATATTTAAATCAATTTATAACACACCAGTTAAAAAATATGGTAAACGTATGTTTGCTATAACAATTGATAGAAATAAAGAACCTATTACAGTTGACCAGCACTTCAAACAAAAAGCAAAACGAAAAAATTTAAGTATTGAAAAAGTAATTAGTACGTTTGTTATCAATTATCCAAATAATAAAAACAATTTATTAGTAAAATTTAAAAAAGAATTTTTAGAAAAATATATTACATTGAATGAGAAAAAATCGAAACTTACATATCATAATGTTGGTTTGATAACAGATAAAAATTTATTTGATGTAGAATGTGATAAATAATAAAAAAAAAGAAAGATGAAGGATATTGAAATGAAAAAACAACGAAAAGATAGAAGAAAATTTGAAAATAAACCTAAAAACCCTAATATGATTGCTGTTAGATTTTTACATTGGGATAATGAAACAAAAAAACTTTCAGCAATAACGTATAAACCTTATCATTTTAAATTAACAAAGGAATTAAATGATAAATTAAAAAGATTAAATTTGAATAAAACATTAGTATTAGAAACTAAAAATAATGGTAAATATTCAATTGCTGTTATTGATAGAGTTTATTATGAAAAGAATCAATATATTGTTAATAAAGCTAAAGAATTAGATGTAGCTGTTTCTGAGAAGTTATATACTAAATCAATACCAAAAGCTTTAAAATATGATAATATAGATGAAATGTTTAAAGATATAAAAGTATTAGCAATTGCTGGTCAAAAGAAATTGAAGTGGAAGGCAAAATAATATATTAATTAATATACGTATAAGTACGTACGGAAGAAAAAAAACTATTATAAATAATACCCTTATGCATGCACTTAGTTGTGGAGCAGGCAACATGACTAAGTTGGGTATTGTTGTATTAATTGAATAATAATAAACGGTTTTTAGACACTTGAAAAAAATTGAGTGTAGAAAAGCCTATTTGTCGTGGTCTAATTTTTATATTAGATCTTTTTTTTTATGTCAAATAATATTATAGAGTAATATAAATATATAATAATTTTAAAATTAATGAATAATGTGATTTTTATAAGTATATAGTTGGTTATTTTTTGTGTTTTGTGGACAAAATTTAAATTATTGGACATTTTTTTTATTTTGTCCAATCGTCTTACCTCTTGGTACATCTATGATTAGGACACTTTGGACACTTTGGACACTTTTTTTATAAACTTCACTAGAAAAAATATAAAAAATATATAAAGAGTTTGTTAAAATATCCGTCCATTTTGTCCATTTTGTCCAATCCCTTGGTACATCTATCTTTTAGAGGTCTGTTGTTATTTTTTTATTTGTCCAATAGTTATTTTTTGTCCATTTATTTATGTCCAATTTGTCTATATCGTTTTAAATTGTTGATATATAGGGTTTTATAGTTATTGTAAACTTTAGGGTCTGGGTTTTGTTTTATATGTCATTTACGTCTTGTTTGTTGGTATTAGTTGTGTTATAATGGTTGTATATAATTTTGGAAGGAGTACCGTAAATGGTAAATACATTAAAAGATGATTTAAATAATATACAACCTTCTGTTAAAGATGCGTTATTTCGTTATTTAACAAAAGAACAAAGTTATCAACATTTATTTAAAAATAAACGTCTTATAGGATTTGAATTCTTATTAGACAAAAATAATGATGTAAGTGGTGATATATTAATTGCATTTAAAAAACATACTATAATTGTTTATAAAAATGATTTAGATGAACCTTTTAAATTGATTATATTCCCTACTAAAGAACAATTAAAATTAGATGAGTTTAATATTAGTGATTTGTACGTGAGAAAATGTATGTATAAATCTGATGATTTTAAAGCTATAAAAAAATTAAAAGATGGTCCATTATACAAAGTTGCAAGAGATTTAATTGAAACAGATAAAAAATCCGAGTTACCTGATTTTTCTGTATTAGATAAAAAAGATTTAATACATGATTTAAATGAAAACTTTTATAGTAAAGAACGAAAAATTGAAGAAATAAAACGTAATCAAGAAACCATTTTAAATAAAACAATAAATAAAGTAGAAGAAAAAGAAGTACAAGATACTGAATTGTCGTTTAAAGAAGATTTAGTTAATAGATTTAATAACGAACAATTTCAAAATTATTCAGATATAGTATCTTATTGTGTTACCAAATATAATGCTAAAGATATTGTATTAGAAGCTGCATATAATGCGTTATTAGGACAAGCTACATTTCATAGTTTAAAAGATAGAGAGCAATTATTCTATTTCATTAATCTTGTAATTGAATTATATGAAAGTGGGCGATTATAATAATGGTTCGTAGAAATAGAAATATAGTTGTTAAATCACAATTTAATATAGCTGGTTCTCGTGGTAAAAGTGTAAAACCTTTTATTACTCAGTATGTTTCTCGTGAGAGTGCTGTTAAACCTGTGTTAGGTTATCACCCTAATACATCAACTTATGAAGTTGGTGATGGTTCTTGTTTTACTTTTAATAAAACTGCTATTTCAAGGGATAACGTACTGAAAATAGCTGATCATGTTGAAGATTTATTTTTATCTAATAAAAGAGCTATTCAACAAATGGTAATTAGTTTTGATTCTGATTTTTTACGTGAAATGAATGTTGTTGACCCTTCTGTGTCTGTTTTAAAAAAAGGTGATTATGAAGATAATTACGATGATATACGTATGCGTTATGTTATTAGACAAGGTGTACGTGAAATTGCTGATAGAGATGGTTATAATGAACCTAAAATGATTGGTACAATACAACACGATACACACCATATTCATGCTCATGTAGTTTTATATGATGATGGTGAAGAATATGGTAGAAAAAGGGGTCGAGAAGAAAAAGGAAAAATTAAAAGCAGTTCTTTTGCATATGGAACACAAGAGATGGAACGTGTACTTGAGAGAACAAAATCAATAAACGTAACAAGAAATAAACTACTAATTGAACAAGACCATAATAAACATATATCAAACAGTAGTGACGATAATTACATGAACGAGAAAATAGATATAAGCTACAAAATTATGCAAGATTATTTAAATGATTTATATCTACAAAAATTAAAAGAAAAAGAAGAAGAAAAAGAACGAATTAAACAAGAAATTGAAGAAAAAATGAAAGGAATAAGTGATAATGACTTACAACAATAATACCAATTCAGGTGTATATATTAATAATGCAATAGCTACATTTGCAAGTGCTTTAGAGAGGGAAGATTTTAGTAAAGAGTATCCTGTGTTATCTAAAGTATGTACACCATTAGAAAAACCTAATGCTGAGATTATTGGAAGGGATATGAGAGAGTTAAAAGAAGGGTTACATAATGCCGAAAAACCTAATATTATGTTATTAGGTGAACCTGGTTCAGGTAAAACTGCGTTTGTTCAAGGTTTTGCGGCAAGTGAAGATGGTTCTTCTTATTTGATTTTAGTTGTTAATATTGAAAAGTTTATGACTGATGCGTTGGGTAATAAAGATGCTCAAATTGCAAATGGATTGGTTGATTTAATTGCAGATGTTAAAAAATATAGTTATAATAACGACATTATTGTAGCATTATTTATTGATGAATTTCACTCTATTATTGAGTTTTCAAATGCAGCAGTACAAAAATTAAAACCTATTTTAGAAGAAGCTCAAAGATATGGTTTTAGAATTATAGGTGCTACAACTTTTGAAGAGTATGATAAATTTATTGCGTCAGATAAAGCATTAGATCAACGTTTTAATCGAATAAATTTACCTGAATTACATCGTGATGTTGTAGTGCAAATTTTACAAAAACGTGCGATAAGACACAATGTATTAGAATTATGTGATCCTAATATTTTTAAAGAAGTATATAATGTTTCAAAACAGGTTGAACCTTCTAAATCACAACCTCGTGCGTCTGTTGATATATTTAATAATATTATTGGTAGTGTTACAAAAAAAGAAGTTATGCAAAAAGGAAAGATTAAACGATATTTTTATGAACCACATGAGTTGAAAATATTTTCCGAATATATAATTTCAAGACCTATCTTGAACCGTGTTATTAGACGTACATATAATATAGATATTGATAATGATGTGTCTATGCGTGATGTACGACAATCACTTTATGGTGGTTTATTGGGGCAAGATTTAGCTATTTCAGAAGTTATTGATGGTGTTCAAAATCTTATTGTTGGTTTTGTTGATCATACTAGACCTAAATTTTCGTTTTTAAGTACAGGTAGTACAGGGGTTGGGAAAACAGAACTTGCGAAATTGTTATCTGAATCGTTACATATACCATTAAAACGTTTTGATATGTCAAGATTTTCAGATCCTTCTCATGCTACTGAATTTGCTGATCAGTTAGCTTTAGCTGCATGGTCTAATCCTAATGCTTATATATTAATTGACGAAATTGAAAAAGCTTCTCGTGAAGTTGTTAATATATTATTACAAGTATTAGATGATGCTCGTTTAGCTATGGCAAATAATCCTAATAGGATTGCATCTTTTAGTGGTACTATTATAAACTTAACAACTAACGTTGGTAGTGAGATTTATCAAGATTTTAAATCATTTTCTAGTAGTAATTTAATTAATGTTGATATCGTTTATCAATCTTTAGTTAATTCACCTAAATTTGAAACTGCTGTATTAGGTCGTATCGATTCTATTATTCCTTTTATGCCATTATCTGATGAAATTATGGGTATGATTGTACGTAAATATTTGGAAGAAACTATTTCGGTAAATAGAACACCGAATCGTGAATTTTATATTTCAGATGATATTTATAAATATATAGTTCAAGATAAAACTTCTCGTGATACAGAATTTGGTGGTGCTCGTGATGCGAAACGACAAGTTCGTAAACATGTTATAAGTAAGATTTCTAATTATTTATGTAATGAAGCTGAAAGAGAGTGTCCAATTGTTGTGTATGTTTCAGGTGACCCTCGTTTTAATAACTTGAAACAAGCTAATCATGAAGCAGGTAAAGTTGAAGTTGAAGAATGTCACGATATTGCTGTTGTAAATACATACGTAAATTATGTTGAACAAAAACTTAATAAAAAATTTGTAAATAAAGGTTTATTTGTTCCTAAACATATATCTCTTAAAAATTTCTCATCAACTTTAATTGGTTGTGCACAAAAAGGATTTAAAGAATTTAAAACATATATGTATATTGATAAGGTTTTAATTCAATGTGAGAATAATAATTACTTTTTAATGGAAACTGGTGAATATTATGATGAACATTTGAAAAATATGGCTCGTATTGAAGCTCAACGTGAAAAAGATGAGGAAGCTATGATGAAAGAGTTTAACAAACGTATTAACGATGTAAAAGCTGGTGTTGACATTACAAATAAAAATGCTGATGATAATAAAATAGATGCAAAAAAAGCTTTATCTGAATTAGAAACTAATGCAAATAAATAAATTAAAATAAATTAAAAGTAAGTTTTGATACTTACTTTTTTTTGTTAAAAGTTGTGTTTTATGTTATAATTAATATTATTAGTTAGTAGAAAGGAATTATTATTATGTCAGAAGTATTAAGTAGAGATAATATTGGTTTATGTTTACAAATAAACAAAGATCATTGTTATGTTGATCATTCACTTATTGGTGAATATGTTGGTGATGATGTATCACTTATTACTAGAGAGGAAGCTATTAAATTATTTAATGATATTGAAGAAGCAAATGGGTATACACGTTTAACTGATCCAACAGGTTATATGACATTAGATGATAGTATATATAATAGTATTAAAGATTCATATGATATTAAATATGAGGAAAAATTAAATCAAATTGCGAATGGTGAAGTGGATTCGTATGTTGAACCTTTTATTTATTCGTTAAATAAAATTCGTTCACCAAAAAGAGATAATATGGTTGTAACTGATATGAATAATTTTTTACCTAAAGGTTATAATTTTAGGGAATTACGTTTTTTACATACAAATCCAGAAATCGATAACACAATTAATGATTTAGTTGACGCTAGAATTGAAATGACTTTAATTTATTCAAAAAAACGTTCATATACAGCAGATCAATTTAAGGAAGCTAAAGAAACGTTTTTTGAGAAAGGTAAAGAATTAGTTGATCAAATAATGATTGAAGATCAACAACAAGCATTGTTCAGTTCTACATTAGATAATGTACATGAATCAACTATGAAAAATGAGGATAATGGATTAGTATTATGATATCAAACGATACAATAACATTATTAAATTATTATAATTATATTGTTAATAAACCATTAATTGACGTAGATATTATGATAATGTTATATTTATCTCCTTTTGTGGTTTGGTTGTTTGTTATCTATCCGAAGATGAAATCAAAACAATTAAGATATTTAACGTTTTATTTTACATTATTATTTAGTCTGTTTTTTTGTTTGTGTAATTATAAAATAGCAGAATATAAAAAGGTAAATGATATTGAACAACAACTTAAGGTTAAATTTAATAGTTTAGATAAAAAATCTATTCGTAAAGATTTAGATAATGATGAACTTATGTCTGGTCACCGAAATTATTTAGAAGTAAGAAAAATAATTAATAAAATTTAGAATCTCTTGTAGAGATTCTTTTTTTATGCTATAATGATTAAAGTATGTAAAAGAAAGGATTAGATATATAATGGAAAATTTATTGATTATATGTGAAAAGAATTCGGCTGCTAAAAACTTTGAAAAAGCTTTAGGTGGTATGAGTGGATCGTTTGAAGGTGATAATTATCAAATAGTACATTTGTCTGGTCATGTATTAAAATTACCAGAACCTAAAAAAACTGCTAGAACAGAATATGCAGAGTTTATTGGTGATTTTAGAAATGTTCAATCAGCACCTTGGAAATTTGATTATTTTGATTTTGATAAGTATGTACCTATTGGTAGTGATAAAGCAGATAAATATATAAAAAATTGCTCTGATTATTTATCAAAAGGTTATATTCCTGTTATTGCTACCGATTTAGATTCTTTTTGTGAAGGAGATTTAATTGGTTATGAAGTTTTAAGATATTTAAATTATAGAGGTAAGATATATCGTGAGTTTCATGCTGACGAATCACCAAATAGTATTATTAAAGCTTTGAAAAACAAAAAACCTATTACAATGGGTTATACAAATTTTAATGTTGGTAGAGCAAGACAAGCAAGTGATTATGTTACACAATGTTTAACTAGGGTTGCTACATATGAAGTTATGCAACAAGGTTATACAATTGGTCGTTCAATTCCTTTTGGGCGTTTAAAATCGGCTGTATTATCTTTTATTGGAAGTCAACAAGATGCAATTCGTAATTATAAACCGTCAACTATGTATGAATTTAGATATAAATTGGATGATTTAGTTTTAAAAATGAAAGATGCTGAACAATTTAAAACTGTCGAGGAGATGGAACAATTTGCATCACAATTTCCAATGGAAACAAAAGTAAAAAAAGTACAAGAAATACCAGGAACAACACCACCACCAAAATTATTAAATATCGATAAATTAGGTTCAATTTTTACAAATAAAGGTGTTAGTATTACTGAAGTTCGTGAAACAGCACAAGTATTATATGATAACAGTATTTTATCATATCCTCGTACAGAAGAAAATGTTATTTCGATGGAGGATTTTAAAGTTATTACTCCTCATATTGACGAATATATTAATTTATTAGGTTTACATAGTGCTTTATTTACTCATAGAGAACCACGTAAAACACATGTTGTTGATGCTACATCACATGGTGGGTTAAGACCAGGTGTTGTTATTCCAAAATCGTTAGATGATTTAAAACAATATGGTAAAATAGCAGTTGAAATGTATAAAATTGTAACGGAAGAATTTTTAAAAATGTATTTAGAAGATACTGAGTGGATTCGTTATGAGTTTGTTACTGAAACTAAACCTGAGTTTAAAGGTAGTGTACGTATAATTACAAAACAAGGTGTTTTAAATCCTGATGATAATGTTAAAGATGTTGTATCAACATTACCAAATTTAAGTAAATTAGCTGTAGGTTATCCACATGAAGTTAAGTCTGTTAAACCAAAAACACCAACAATTGCGTGGACGTTAGATCAATTGAAAAAATATGATATTGGTACGCCTGCAACAAGGTTAACAACATTAGAAGGAATGATAGGTAATGAAGCAAAACCTTTAATGCTTGAAGCTAAACGTTTAGTTTTATCGAAAGTTGGATTACTTGGTTATGAAGCTGCTAAAGAAACGATTATAGGTTCACCTGAAGGAACAAAAGAATTACAGAATTTATTATTCTCTTTAGGTAAAAATGAAAAAACTATGGATGAAGTTTTTTATTCATTTGAAGAAATGTTAGCGAGTGATATCAATGTTTTACGTAATAAAATTTATTCTTTAGAGCAATATGGTTTTGTTTCTGATAGAGTAGCTATTAATTGGTTAGGTAAGGATATTACAATTAAGCGTAAATGTGGTACATATGAATATACACCAGAAGATTTAGAAAAACTATCTCGTGGGGAAGAAATTTCATTTAAAACGAAAGATTCTAATAACGTTGAATTCAATGTCACAGGAAAAATAGATACAAAAATTAGCAAAAAAACAAATAAACCTTATACGGAATTTATCGGTAAATATGAACGTGCTGATAAAGTTAAAGGGGTTTGGAACGGACGTGAAATTAGTTTCAAAAAAACATGGCGAGATTATGAATTCACACAATCTGAATTAGATAAATTATTTAAAGGTGAAAAGATTGTTATTACATTATCTGATGGTCAACGAGTTGAAGGTGCGTTAAAAGATGCTGAATATAAAGGTTATGCTTATGTAGCGTTTGATGGAAAATATGTTCGTGATGAATCGAAAAGATATAAAGGTATATGGAATGGTCGTGAGGTTGATATTCCTCGTAAGTGGTCTACGTATGAATTTTCTGAAGAAGAATTAAAACGATTAGTTGATGGTGAACTTATAACAATTAATTATCGTAATAAACATGGTTATACAAATCCATTGAAAGGTCGTTTAGAAGAACAAGTATATAATTCAACAAAATTTGTAGGATTTAAACCAATTTTTGATAAAAAAGATGATTAAAAATTTATAAACCATAAAAATTATAAATATTAAATTTATAAAATAACTTACATATTATATTTAATGTGTAGGTTATTTTTTTATATTTATATTAAAATTCATTTTAAATATTAAAAAAAATAGTTGATTTTTGATATATAATATATTTGTTTTATAATAAGGATTTTAGTTAATTTGAATTATATTTTCTCTTATGCTCTTTTACTCCCCCCCTATTAAAAAAATAAATTGAGGGAATAAAAAATAATGGACATAATATATTCATATAATAATTCCCTCAAATAAAATTTGCCCATAAATTATTTTTAGAAATCATCTATATAATTTCCCGATATAATATTTTTTCAAATAATTTCAACTAACACTCAACTAATACTTTTCAACAAAATAAATTTCATATAATTATTAACAAAAAAGGGGGGGGAGTTCCTTATGTCAAAGGAGTTTGAGACGAGTTTGACCGAAGACTGATTCAAGTAATGAATCAGGAAGTGAGTTAATGCGAAGCCACGAACCAATATAAGCAATTACGTAGGAATTGCGTTTTTTTTAAAGGTGTTTATGAATTTGATTAATATAAGGTGTTAATATAAGGTGTTTATATAGTGATTATATAAGGTTTTTATATAAGGTGTTTATATAATGTGTTTATATAAGAGATTAATATAATTGATTTATATAAGAGATATAGTTAATGTTAATAATAAAGTATATTTTGGTATCGAGATCGAAATATTTTTAATCAAATATAGTTTTTTAATAGGTAAAGCAAAGTGAAGTAACAACTAGTGGTAACAACTAAGGGTAACAACTAGTAGTAACAACTAGTGGTAACAACTAAGGGTAACAACTAGTAGTAACAACTAGTAGTAACAATTAGGGGGAACAACTAGGGAGAACAACTAAGAGTGACAATTAGGGGGAACAACTAGGGAGAACAACTAGTGGTAACAACTAGTGGTAACAACTAAGGGTAACAACTGGTGGTAACAACTAGGGAGAACAACTAAGGGTAACAAATTTGAATAATTATTTTAAATAATAGCAATAGGCGTAGGCTATTGCAATTTAATAAAACAATTAACGGAGTTAATTGTACAAATAAAAAAAACAGTTACACCATTAAATAAATAAGATAAGGGTAACTGTTTTTTTTAAGCGTGACATTAATGCGAAGCCATGTCACCACCGTAGGAAATACGTAGGATTTCCGTAAAATAAAAAAGACCACTTATAGTGGTCTTTAATAAATTATTTAGCAGAGCCTAACCCGATAGAGTCAGCTACAACCATTTGAGTATAGCGATTTTCACCTTTTTCATTAGTAGATTTCCATTGTTCGATGTGAGCAACAACAGTAACTAATTGACCTTTATCAAGGTGTTTCCAAAGTTTTTCGAATTTAGAAGGGATAGCGAAGTTAATGAATTGAGTATCTTCAACTTGAGTACCGTCTTTTTTAGTATAGATGTTAGTACAAGCAACTTGGTTGAAAGCAACTTTCCCTGTTTTAGCAACTGCTGTTTCTTTTCTTGAGATGTGTCCTGTTAATAAAATTGTCATAAATATATACCTCTTTTCTTAATATTTTAATTTATTATTTTATATTTTAAGTCTTTTAATGACATACTCAGGTCAATGTTTTTTTTTTATTATTTAGGTGGTAAAATTATATGGTAATTACTTTTAACTTTTTGAGATTTGCATAATATAGCTTGTTTAATGTATTTATTGGCAAGAGCATTAGCTTGAGCCTGAATATCTTCACGAGTAGGGTTATCAGGTAAAAGGTATTTGATACCCTCATCAGAGAAATTAGAAGTAAGCTTGGCACTTTTAATTTGGTTGCCGATACGATAATCAAAGACGATGTGATATTCGTTATTTTTATGAGAAATGACTTGTCTTAGATTAGTCGCTATATTATTTTTATGGTTATTTTCAGTTAATTGATTAATAATCATATAATTGTCCACCTTTTTTTAATGTTAAAGTTAATTTGGTTAATAGTCCTCATTAGGAGGAGGATTGGCTTGTAGTTGGAGTTGAACCAACTTGTGCAAATCACAGTAACCCACACAAGCAAAGTGCAGTACAAAGACTAAGCGTAAGAGCTCAGTCTAAGTACTGTTAAGAGATTATTTATTATTTAGTAGCTTTTTTACGACCTCTTTTAGGTTTTTCATCAAGAACTTCAGGAGTTTCTTGAACTACTTCAAAGTCGTCTTCAACTTTAAGAGCAGGAATTTCTGCTGGTTTACGATTTTTAAGAGGGTTGTTTAAGAAACGGATAGAGTCAACGATAATATCAGTGTTATTATCAGGATTTTCTTTAGTAGACGGTCTAGGAACTAAATGTCCTTCAATCGCAACGAAAGCACCTTTAACTAATTTAGGAGCGATAGATTTAAGTGCTGCGTCTTTAAGGAAAGCCGTATGACGAACAGGTGTTTCTTTACGAGTTGAATCATAAACAACGATTTCAGCGGCTGAATTATCTTTTCCGTAGAAACGGATATTGCTTGCTAAGTTACCAGTAGTTGTAATTGTATTAAATTTAATCATAAGTTTTGTACCTCACTTTATTTTTTTTATTTTTTCATAATTAAAAGGGTGTTAGGCAAAGCCTAATTGGTTTTTATGACAATTAGTATAATTGTCACGTAATAAAAATTGAACAGTTTAAAGACGTATTCAGGTCAAGGATTAAACACAAGGGATTTTTTCAGGGTAGGAAAAATTTGTTATAATTTATCAATAAATGAAACAAAGAATTTCAACTTAATATCATTAATAATATTAGTGGCAAGTTTCATTAACGGGTCATTATAAGTAACTAGAGTATAATTTAAATTATCAGTATTAATAGATTCGTTGTAAGTAACAACAGTAGATAAAAATCTTTTAGAATGATCATCTGAGACTAGGTGAGTATCGATAATAATTTTTTTATTAGCTAGATTAGGTAGAGTTAAATCTTTTAGTGTATCAATAACATTGTTATTTTTTATATGAGTAAGAGTAATGAGATAAGGGTAGTTAAAGTCATTGGTGTTAGTAATAATGAATTTATCCATAATAGCTCCTTGAAATAAATTTAATCTTGCATACAGATTAATATTGTGATTAAATAAAAAAGAGCTGTAGCCATGATTAGCTCAACTCTTTATCTTTTTTAAGAATTTTAGTAGTTTCGTTAAAAAGTGTTTTATTGAAATTTTTATCACCTGGATAATTTTTCATAACACGTTCAACAATGAATTTGCGTTCATTTTCAGGTAGAGAATGAAGTAAACGCATAACATCTTTTTCTTCTTTGTAAAGCTGTGTAAGAGATTTATCAGAAGCAAAAGATTTAGTGAATAACTTTTGAATTGCATTAAAAATTGACATATGAATATCCTCCTTTTATAACTAACAACATAAGATAACGGGTGTTAAAAGAACACCCGTCATAGACTTTTATACTTAACTAGTATATCATATATAAGAATAAGTGTCAAAGAAATTAATCTTCGATAGGGTTGAATAATTCAACAGACGCATCATCTTCCATGTATTCAGGCATAACAGGAACATAATCGTCTTGGTAACTGTCAGCACTAACGAATTCATTTTTAGGTTCAACAGATTTAACACGAGCAAGTAAGTCAAATTTATCAACGATAAATTCAGTACGAACTTGATTTTTTCCAGATTGGTCAGTAAATTGACTAGTAGCAAAATGTCCTTCAACAGTAACTAAATTACCTTTAGCAAGCAATTCCATTTGTTTAGTACTTTTTGGGAAGAACGTAACAGGTAGGAAAGTAGTGATATCTTTATCTTTAACTTTTTCGTTATTAGCGATAGAAAAAGTAGTAACTAAGACATTTTTAGAAGTGTTTTTAAGTGTAGCGTTATCAGTAAGTCTTCCAGTGAATAAAAATTTGTTTAACATAAATAGAACCTCTCTTTATTTGATTATTATTTTTTTTAGATTAAAGGGTGTTAGGGTGACCTAACTAAATGATAAGTATGTAATACTTAGATCAATTAATATTTTTTTTTTAATAATTGATTTTATAATTTTTACGTGAATAAGCACGACCATTTTTAGTTTTAGAAGCACCAGACTTCTTCATTTTAAGGTAATCTTGTAATTCATCATTAGACATTTTGTATTTATAAGATGGTTTAACTTTAATTTTCATGATATGACTCCTTAATTTGTTTTAATTTTTTTTCATAGATTAAAGGGTATTAGGTGCAACTTAACTGGTTTTCCAGCTAATACGTATGTATTAGCGGGTGCAAGTTAAATGGTTACTTTTAGTTTATAAGTTTAGTGTAGAAAATTTCAGTAACAACGTTATCTTTTTTATAAATCCAAAGAGTATGTAGATTAAGTGAGAAATTAATATTTTCAGTATAAACGTTAAAAAATAGAGTGTTATTATTGAAAAGCCCTAGAGTTTCGGTAGGTAGAATCGTACCGACATCAAGAGTGTTTAAATCAATTAATTTGAACGTACAGATTTTAGAATCGTAATTTGGTTGGAATGATTTAAAACCAATAAAATCTGTAAGGAAAGTATCAATAATGTTATTTTTGATATTTGATTGTAACTCTTTTTCAATGACTTTAATTTTTTCATTGATAGAATTAATTTGAAGTAATAGATTTGCGATAGTAGATTTCATGGTTAGAAAACCTCCTAGAATATAAGTGAATCGTAGAATGAGTTACATTCAAAATAGAAGCATTGGTTGTTGTTGAAAGGTATGTTTAGTTTAGGGAAAACTAAATAACCATATTCAAGTTTAGTAACGTACCAAGTACCTTTTTTAATAGGTTTTAAATCCTGTTTAATGTTATTAAACAAGTTTAGAACTTGTGCTTGGTGGTGAGTTACAACATCAAGTTCGATGATTTCGTTGTTTTTAATAGATAGATAAAATATACATTTAAAATCTTTAGAAGTAATAAACTCACGTAAACGGTTGTAGTAAGTATAGTTTATTTTTTTAAGTTTTGAATGTTGATAAGGACAAAGTAGTTTACGAATATTGTTATTTGGGTAATTTCTAAGAATGTAATTCATAATAAACTCCTTAATATTTAAGCAAATGAGCTAATTTACTATTAGCGATTATTTCAGGATGCATTTTAAGTTTCCAAAGTAAGAGAATAGTGTTATCTGATAGATAATTAAGTTCTTTTACGTGATTTTCGTAAATAGCGATAAGTTCAGTTTTAGAAACGTTAAACTTTTTATGAAGTTCGTGTTTATAGATAGGTACTTCATAAGCAATTTGAAAACGTGGTAGAGTAACTGAGTGAGAGTAATCCTTGTGGATATTGTAATAATTAAGCTCTAACTCATTATAGATTTTTTTATTAAGACGATAACAACGTACAGGTACGTTGGTTGGGAAAGGAATATCCTTAATTTTAGAATAAACCTCTACAGCGTGTGAGTTATGATTTGCGTTAAAAGGTAGTATGATGTACATAATAAACTCCAAAATAAGGGGTTCATAAGAACCCCTTGATATAAATTATTAATATTAAGCTAATGGGTTGAACATAGCTATAGGTTGTTCAACTTCATCAGCTTCGTTAAATTCAAAAGTTGGTAAGATGTTGTTTTTCATAGCATATTCTTTTACAGCTTGGTCAGCTAAAGAGTCAGCTAAATCATTGTATTTAACACCAGAGTGACCAGCAACTTTAATGAATTTGATATTTAAATCGTATTGTTGTTTCATAGCGTTAACGTATTGAGCATATTTTTTAGTTTCATCTTTTTTAGCTTTCCAAGTACCGTTAGCCCAAGCACTAGTACCTTGTAAGTCGTGATAGATTTCGATATCTTTAATATTATTAGTAATAGCGTGATATAAAGCAACGTAACAAGCTTGTAATTCACTAGTGATGTTATTAGAATGGTTTTCGAATTCTTTAGCACCTTTAAGTTCTTCGATAGAACCGTCAGGGTTTATAACAGCACAAGCAAATCCGCAGATTTCGTGATCATTAATAGTTTGGAAAGAACCGTCAATAAAGTATTTAGTAGTCATGTATAAAACCTCCAATTAATAAAATAAATTTCAAAAGTTAAGGGGTATTAGGCGAAGCCTAATTGGTTTTTGAGTAATTCGTAGAATTACGATTATAAGCGAAAGATTAAGAGTTAAGTATTAACTAGAACAATCTTCGATTAATTTATAGACTTCATCTAATTTTAATTTAGTATTAACGAAACCATGAGTTAAGAAAAATTTCGTGTATTTTTCATCATATATGTTTTCACTTTCAACAATGAAAGCTATATGGTCAACATTAATAATTTTGTCATCAATTTTAATAAATTTAGCCATTGTTATTTCTCCTTTAGTTTATTGTAAAATAATTCCATATAGGTGGTTATCAATAACTCTTAAAGTTAGTTTTAATGTGATGTTTTTAGTTGATTCGTTGAATAAACTTTTATTATAGTCAAGGAAAGTAAATTCATAATATTCATCGAAATTAGATGAGTAATTAATAGGGTTAAGTTTAGCTTGTTTAATAACATCACTAAACCACGAAATGTCTTTAATATGACACTCAAGTTCAGCATTTTGAAGGTGATTAATAAGAGTAACAAATAATTTCAAGTAAGAATTTTTATTAGGTGTGTAGAAATTATTATTCCAATAAAGCTCAATAAACTTTGAACGGAATCTATCTAATGTATGGTTTTTCATTTCAATAGATCTAACAAACTGATAGATTTCATGTTCAAGTTTTTGTTGTTCATTCAAACGACTAAGGAAATCGTGAGTTTGGTGAGTTGTAGATAGTTTGATTGTATTACTCATATTAATTACCTCCTGTGTAGAATTTTAAATAGTTTGTAGATATTAAATAGTTGGAAGAATTTAGCTAATAACTTAAAGTTAGTTATGTAAAGAATTCTTCCAACAAAGTATTTAACAAAGCGTTTTAAGTAAATGTTTAATAATTTTTTCATAATTTTTTATTTTTTATCGTTATCTTCCCAGAATCCACCAGCGGCATAACCACCCATGAATATTAGTAAGAGTAACATAAAACCTCCAGCGAGTGCTTTAATAAATTCAAGCATAATAAAATCTCCTTTTTTTAATTTTAATTAAATTTATCAGGGAAATGCATTTTTTGTTGTTCCTTGATATAGTCAGTGTTTGTAGCACCTTTAATAGAGCGAGTGAAAGAATCAATTTTAGCGATTTCGTCATCAAGTTTTTTACTTTCTTCATTGATTTTTTTAATTTTTTCTTTTAGTGAGCCGTAGTGTGCAGCAACAAATAAAGGGAATCCAAACACAAAAAGAATAATAATTGAACCAAGTAAGTAGATAATTATGTCCATAAATGTTTTCATGATTAAATCTCCTTTTAAATAGTTATTTCAGTAGGAGTACCAATAATTTGATATTTGTTATTAATTTCAACTGAGAATATTTTCGAGTCTTCTTCAATTGAATTAGCTTTTTTTAATTTATCAATTGAAGTAAATAGAGTATAGTCTTCACGATAAAGGTTTTCAGTAGGGTGTTGAATAAAGTAGTATGTAGTAGTCATATTAAAGCTCTCCTTTTAATTTTATTAGTTGATTAATAAGTTTTCTACATTGACGTTCAACATATTTTTCATTTCGCCATGGTAGATTTTCACCAATGTAAGATAGTTTAGGTACGTTATCACAAGCGTGAGCACAATCAAATCCGATAAATAAGCGTTTATCTTTTTTATTGAAATAAGCTTCACCATTATAAGTAACACCACCGTGAACATCTAAGTCGTATTCATATGGATCAAAGAAATAACGTTCTTGAGGTCTTGATAGAGTGTCTTCGACATAACCACATAGTGCGAATAAGTGGTTAATTACAACGTAGTAGTCGTGGTTTTTATAAGATTTTTTGTAGTAAGAATATTTACCTTTATTATAATCTTGCGTGAATTTAATCCATGGTTTAGTAGAACTCATAGCGGTAACCCTCCAAACATTTATTTAATTAATATTTTCGAGTTAAAGGGTTTTAGGCTATGCCTAACTTATTTTTAAGTAATTCGTAGAATTACGTTTTGCAGCGATAAATATATTATTACCAATTAGGATAAGAAGGTTAAATAGATAACGACAAATGTAGACGTTTATTAAATAATTTTGTTAAAATGTCATTATCCGAAATATACTATATACAAAAATAATGAATCACCCTCTAGGAGCTATTTCTATACCCCTAGAATCGTCGTAAAATATTTTTTGGACCAATTATACCAGAAAGTATTTCATCAAAGCGAGAAGGGTGTTTAAATGCGTCTTAAAAATTTTATTTGAATGGAATTTTTTTATTTAGTTGTATTTTTTTTGTGAGGGAGTTTGCTAAAATGTTATTTTGATGATGTTTTAATTAGTTATTTTAAAGGTAAATTTAGTTGTGAGAATTTTAAAGGTAGGGGTTCACTTAAAAGATCGAATTAATAAAATTGCATCGGTAAATTTTAATAACAGGAGATTTTTTGATATATTAAGTCATTATTTTTTTTAAATGTTTTTATCTTTTTATTTTTTTTTTGATGATCTTGCCGCTTCAAGTTTTTAATAGGGTTTTATAATTTCTACTTAATTAGAAATTGAAATAAGGAAGCAACATTCCTTGCGATTTGAGTAAAAAATAGTACAGTATATTTTTTCCTAATTAAGTATTACCTAGAAGGGTAATATTCTTAGATAGTTAGATATTACCTAGAATAATAATATTAAATACTGATTAAGTAAATCCTAGAATGATAATATTCTAAGCGAGTTAGTATATCCTGATGAGTAATATAATTATACTAGTATAATTTATTATTATGATGATAATACAAAGTAATAGACTTGCTAATAAAAATACAAAGTATGTTAGGGGTGTATGATGAAAATACATTTGTAGGTTATTTTTTTGAATAAAATACGTGATGTAATAAATTTTTAAATAAAATACCGTAGGTAGTAATTTTTTATATAAAATACCACAGGTAAAAAATTTGATAAAATTCTTCGGATAAGTTTTTGTGGAGACTAAGATACCACGAAAAATTAATACAGACGAGTTTTTCTGGAGACTTTTTTAATATAAAAAAAGAGTACTACAAGTGTGTTTGTAGTACTTTTTATTATTAAGCGTCTTTAGCAACTTTTGAGACATATTCACCAGTAACATGGTTAGTTGAAACAAGGTCTTTATCAGTTGAAACATAAGCAAATGGTTTACCGTCATATAATAGAATAGTTTGATATTCTGATTTTTGTTTATAAATTTCCATAGTAACTTTAGATTTATCTTTAACTTCAATAGTTTCGTTTATTTTAGGTAAAGTCGATTTTAAAGTTTTTAGAATTTTCAGAGCAGTTTCATCATCAGCTTGTGGTTGTTTTTCTTTAGGTGGTTTGATAGTGAAATCAATATAAAGTTTTTGTGGGTCATCAGGATAATAAGTAGTACTACCTAATATATATCCACCAAATAAATCTTCTGTTGCAACTTTAGTAGGTGTGTTAATTGATTTAACACTATCTTCAAGTTTGGATTGAAGTTTTTCTTTTTCTGATTTACTATCATCTTCTGTTTTTTCTTCTTGTTTAACTTCTTGTTTAACTTCTTGTTTAGGTTGTTCTTGTTGTTCAACATTTTTCGGTGTTTTCTTGTAAAAATAAACACTAATTGCAATTAATATTCCAACAAGAATGATTGAAAGAAACGTAAATAGTTTAAATGTTAATGAATATGATTTGAACTCATTAATTATTTCTTTAAAGAAACTATTTTTAGGTTGATTTGTTGCATTAATATCTTCATCTGTAATATCATCAATAAGTTCTATACTTTCCATAGGGTTAACTATTTCATTGTTAGGTGTTTTAGTTTCTTCTATAACTGCATGTTCTATTTCTTCAAAACTTTCTTCATTGTTAGTTTCAAACATCTCAATTATAGCATCGTCTTCGACTGGTACATATTCTCCAGCTTTACCAAGTTCTTCATTGTCAGCTTGAGTAGTAGGTGTTTGAGTTTCTTCATTTATTTTTTCTTCAATTAAAGGAGTTTTCTTTATTTTTTTACTTCTTTTAATTTGATCTATTGAAATATCAGATAATTTAACTGATTTTTTCTTTTCCATGCTCTAGTCTATTCCTTTCTTTTTTTTATCGATATATCTAGTGTATCATTGTGATGTATAAATGTCAATGATTTTGTGTTGTATTTTTGTATCTTTTTTGTATTTTTTGTAACAACTAAGGGTAACAACTAGTGAGAACAACTAGGGAGAACAACTAGTGAGAACAACTAAGTAGAACAACTAGTGAGAACAACTAGGGAGAACAATTAGTGAGAACAACTAAGTAGAACAACTAAGTAGAACAACTAGGGAGAACAACTAGTGAGAACAACTAAGTAGAACAACTAAGGAGAACAACTAAGGGTAACAACTAAGGGTAACAACTAAGGGTAACAACTAAGGGTAACAACTAAGGAGAACAACTAAGAGTAACAACTAAGGAGAACAACTAAGAGTAACAACTAGGGAGAACAACTAAGGGTAACAAATTATAATATATTACTTGACTTCTTTGAAAGAAGATGTTAAAATATGAACATAGTAAAAAAGAAAGGATCTTTATAATGAACAAAACATTATATTATAATATAAATACGAAATTTGGTCAAATTGATCAACTAAAGAAAAGTTGTCGTTATGGATTGAGTTCATTTTATTGTGATGTGTTAAAATTACTATATAATACAGGTACAACATATGGTTTAACAATTAATCAAACAATTGCACTTTATAATAGTTATTCTGATAATTTTAATTATATAGAAATAGATAAACCATTTTCGTATCGTTTTAAAGGAATACCTGATGAAATTATTAATTATATTAATGATTCTACTGTACGTAAAAAATTAACACATTCTGAAATTTTTAAGTTAATATTAAATCAAAGTGAGAATGCAAATATAGCCTTGGCACATTTAATAAAAATAAAAATTAAAATCGATAATGAATTTGGTAAAATTAGCGAAACAACTGAGAAAAAAGAAACGGTAAAAAAAGAAGAAAAACCAAAGAAGACAACAGCTAAAAAGCAGTCTAAAAAATCAAACGAAGTGGTTTCAACAACGAATACTGAAAAAACTGTTAAGAAAAAACCACAAAAAAAAGATGTAGAAGAAAAACAAGAAAAACAAACATCGACAAAGAAAACTGCTAAATCCGTTAATTTAAGTGATGTAGAGATTCATTCAAGTAATTTGAAAAATAAAATTAATGAGATAAAGCAAAAAGATAAGAAAATTGAAAAACAGTTAAAAAAAATAAAAGCAAATGCTAATTTAAATGATTTCTTTTAGATGTTAGACCTAACTAAGTCTTAAAATTAGTTAATTACATAATTTGAAAGGTTGAAAATAAATGTTTGGAAAATTTAGTAAGAAAAATAAAGAAGTTGAAAAAACAAATGAAGAAACAGGAATTAAATTATCGGATATCGATATAAATGTTCCTGTTAAAGTTAAGAAGAAAAAAGCTCAATTAGAAGAATTTGATGAAGATGTTGATTATGATGACAAAGATACTTACGATGAAGAAGATAATTATAATGTAGATGAAGTTGATCCTGAGTACGACCCTGAGTTTGACGGATATGATGATATGTATAACGGAGATGATAGTAATAGTAGTGATATACAAAAACAAAACGGAATCGACAAATGGATGAAAATTGTTAAAATAATTGTTCCTATTGCTATAGTTCTTGGTATTATTTGGGGTGTGTACGCTTTGAAATCATCTCAAAAAGAAGCGGAAAAACGAATGCAAGGTAATCAACCACAAGTAGAACAAAAACAAGAAGAAAAACCAAAAGAAGAAAATAACGAAAAACCAAAAGAAGAAGTTAAAAAAGAAAAACCAAAAGAAGAAGATACTGAAAAACAAGCTAAAGCAGATTTAGAAAAAAGTGATGTTCCTTTACCAGAAAAAGAAACTAAAACTGTAACGGACGAGCTTACAAAACAATTTAATGCAGTTGCTGAAAAAAATGGAGATTTTAAACCAGGTTCAATTAAAGATGTATTAACAGTTACAAAACGTGGTTCAGTTGCTTCATTAAATAATATGATAGTTTTAGGTTATAAAATAGATAAAATAAAAGTATATGATAGTAATACTGATAAAGTTTATCAATTTACAATGGTACTTAAAGCTAAAGACCAACCAGATATAACATGGAACGGTAACTATTTTGTTGAAACAGGTGGAGTTGAACTTAAAAACTACTATGGTGATGCACCTGTTATAACTGGTCGTGGACAACAAGTAGATGAAGAAAAAAGAACTAAAGTTTAATTCAATGCTCTTAAATAAAAATTAATTATAAATCAGACCTAAGTATGTCGTTAAACTACTTCTTTTTTATGTCAATTTTTTAATAAAATACTTGTATATTAACAAAAGATGTGATATAATAGTGATAAATATAAAAGAAAGAAGTGTGAAATTTAGTGAAAAAAAGAACTGAAAGTTTACAGATTAGATTAACTGATAGAACAAAGAGAAGATTACTAAGTGTTGCAACAGATAAATCGATGTCTATGAATGATGTTGTAAATTTAGCTGTCAAGAATTATTTAGATGACTATGATATGAGTTATTCACAACCAAATGAAGTAATAGATAGAATGAATGCTATTTTACAAAGTCAAATGAATATTGTTAGTTCAATAAACCGTTTATCAGATAAAATTGATCATGAATTGTCTGGTAATTATGACCGTGATAATTAGTTAGGGGTGAAATTTTGGGTATTTTTGATAGATATAAAAAAGATGATGAATATTTAAAAAAGCGTAATAAAGAATTAGCAGAAGCTATGGGTGTTGATGAAAGTGAAGTTAGTATATATAACCATAAAAAATTACATTCACCTGTTAAAGATGTTACAGTATTTTTAGTAATTATCATGATTGTAATGTTATTTAGAATAAATTTTACATTAGTTAAAGTAGACGGTCCGTCAATGTTACCAACATTAAAAGATGGTGAGTACATGTTATTAAAAAAAGAGCGAGTGGATAGATTTGATATAGCAGTATTTAAAGAACGATTAGTTGATGGTGGTGAGAGTAAAAACATTGTTAAACGTGTAATCGGGTTACCAGGAGATAGAGTAACAGTAATAGACGGTGTTTTATATGTAAATAATGTAAAATATGAAGAAAAATATTTAGATGAAAATAATATTCATCTATTTAAAACTGTTAATTTTGATACTATTGTACCAGAAGGACATTATTTTGTATTAGGTGATAATAGAGATGTAAGTCAAGACTCCCGTGCAGTAGGTAATTTTACTGAAGATTCATTAATGGGAGTTCGAGTATTTTAAACAGAAAGGAAATTTTTGATTAATGGGTTTTTTAGATATATTTAAAAGAAATAAGCACTTAAAAGATGTTTATAACGATCATTTAGATGATTCAGATGAAAATTTTATAAAAAAACGTGAAAAAGATGCTAGAAAAAAAAGATGGAAAATAATTATTGTTTCTGTATTTGCTGTTACAACCTTTGGAGTTATTATAGGGCAATATATGCAAAATACAAAATTAGCAAAACAACATGCTATTGAACAAAAACGATTATCTCAAGAAGAATTAGATCGTAAGAATGAATTAACTAAAGAAACAATTGAAACAAGACGACAAAAACAAAAAGAAATGGAAGAAAAACAAAAACAAGCACAAAAAGAAGAATTAGAAAATTCGAAAAAAGAAGCTAAAGAAGAACTTGAAAAAGAGTATAAAGAAAAGTTAGATAAAGAAACAAAAACAATTGTTGATGAATACACAAAAAAATTAGATACTTTAAAAGATGATTCAAAAAAACTAACAGATGAAAATATTAAATTAAAAGAAGATTATAGTAAATTACAAAGTGAGAATACAAAACTTAAAGATAACTATAATAAATTAAAAGATGAAAATAAAAAATTAAGAGAATAGAAACAGTTAACATTTTTATTAACAAATATATTAATACATGTTAATATGTAATTAGAAACACACAAAAAGGACAGTTATTTAAATGAAAGCTTACAAGACAGAAATCAAACCCAATAAAGAACAAATTAATTTAATACATCAAACGTTTGGTAATACTAGATACATTTATAATCAATTTATCAGTTATAATTTTAAACGTTTAGAAAATAATCAACCTATTATCTCAGGATATGATTATTCAAAGATGATAAATAACGATCCAAATAGACCTGATTGGTTAATTAAGTCACCTAGTAAAGCTATAAAACAAGCAATAATGAACGGTCATAAAGCAATGTGGGATTATTTAAATGGTAAAAAAGGAAAACCAAATTTTAAAAAGAAATCAAAAAATAATAGTTTCTATTTAATTGGTACAATAAAAGTTGAAAGACATCGTATTTTTTTACCTAAACTAAAATGGGTTCGATTAAAAGAATTTGGTTATATACCGAATAATGTTAAATCTGTCACTGTTTCTATGAAAAATGGACGTTACTTTGTTTCTTGTTTAACTGATGAAGTGAATATCAAACAAACCGTTACCTCTACACATGGTATAGGTATTGATTTTGGAATAAAAAACCAATTCATTACAAAAAATGAAACGATACCGTCTATTAACAAATCAAAACGAGTTATAAAACTTGAGAAAAAGTTAAAACAAAAACAACGTGCATTGTCACGTAAATATGAACACAACATGATTAATAAAGTTTATTACAAGACAGGAAAGAAAAAAGGACAATTAAAAAGTTTTAATTGGAATCGCCCTTTGAGAGAATGTAAAAATTTAAATAAAAATCAAAGACTTGTTAATAAACTTTATGAAAGAATAACAAGAATTAGAACTGATTATAATCAAAAAGCTCTACAATCAATTATGAAACAAAAACCAAGTTTTATAACTATTGAAGACTTGAATATAAAAAGTCTAATGAAAAATAAACATTTATCTAAAACAATTTCCAATGCACAATGGTATATGTCAAGATTGTTCTTAACTAACCAATGTGAAAAACTAGGGATTGAACTACGTTTAGCTCCACGTTTCTACCCTTCTAGCAAGTTATGTTCTTGTTGTGGGTATAAAAACACAGAGTTAAAATTAAAAGAACGTACTTGGACATGTCCAAAATGTAGCGTTGTTCACGACCGAGATATAAACGCATCTCTAAACTTAGAACAATGTCAAAACTACACTGTTTTGACTACAGTATAAATATTGTCACTACCGTGGGTTATACGGAAAGTTAAGTCTGTGGATCGTCACATCAAATGAAAGTAGTCAGTAATGATGATTATTCATTTTTACGACAAAATCAGACGGGTTGAAGCAGAAAGAATTTCAAAAATTTAATGATAGGATCATAAAATATACACATTTGAGTATGTTTTATGTAGCAGTTGTAATTGATAAACTTCCAAAAGAATATAAATATGTAAATGAAAATATAAGTAAATATAAACCTCAAATTTTTAAATTAGAATATGATTCTTTTTATGAAAATGCGACATTAGTTAATGATAATGGTGAAGTAATTAAATTAAGTAAAGAAGATTATGAATTTTTAGAATCAATTAATTTGAAGGTTTAATTAATATTAATTGACCTAAGCACGTCATAAAACTGCTTAAAACATGTATAATGAAAATTTAAAAAAAGAAAGGAATTTTTAATTATGGTTACTATTATTTTAATTTTATTAGGAGTAATCCTTGCTGGTTTACTTTTTCTAACAGGTTTTGTTTCTGCGTCTCCACGTGAGATTAAGGTTATTTCTGGATGGAGAAAACAAAGGGTATTACATGGTAGAACAGGTTGGAAAATACCAATTTTAGAACGAGTTGATACAATGACAGCAGAAATGATTTCAATTGATGCTAAAACAACTGATTTTGTTACTACAAAAGACTTTATTGAAGTTAAAGTTGATGCTGCTATTAAAGTTAGAATCGGAGTTGAAAGACCTGAGTTATTTAAATCAGCTATTCGTAACTTTTTATATAAAGATCCTGAACAAATTTCAAATGAAGTTCGTGATACATTAGAAGGACACCTTCGTGCTATTATTGGTCGAATGGATATTAAAGAAATTGTTCAAGATAAAGTAACTTTTTCAACACAAGTTCAAGAAAATGCTACCAAAGATTTAGAAGAAATGGGATTAGAAATAGTTGCATTTAACATTCAAAATGTTATCGATAAAAACGATGTTATTAAAAACTTAGGTATCGATAACACTGAAAGAATTAGAAAAGATGCTGCTATTGCTAAAGCTATTGCACTTCAAGAAGTAGCTGAACAAGAAGCTAAAAGTAGTAAAATTGCTAATGATGCTCGTGTTGATGCGGATTTAGAAATTGCACAACGAAACAATGAACTTGAGATTAAAAAAGCTCAGTTAAAAACTGCATCTGAGGTTAAACGTGCTCAAGCAGACGCTTCATATGAAATTGAACAACAAGCTCAACGTAAAGAAATTGAACGACAAACTGCTGAAGCTAATATCGTTAAAGCTGAAAAAGAAGCGGAAATTCAAAACCGTAACGTTAAAGTAATGGAAGAAAAACTTTCTGCTGAGATCAAAAAACAAGCAGACGCTGAAAAATATGCTAGGCAACAACAAGCAGAAGCTGAAAAAATTGAAAGAATGAACCAAGCTGAAGCTGAAAAATTTGAAGCTGAAAAAGAAGCTGATGCAATTAAAGCTCGTGCAGAAGCTGAAAGATATGCGGCTGAACAAAATGCAATCGCTATTGAAAAAGAAGGTCGTGCTGAAGCTGAAAGAATTAGATTAACATTAGAAGCTGAAGCAGAAGGGTTAAATAAAAAAGCAGAAGCAATGCTTAAATTACAAGACGCAGGTAAGCTTGAAATGGTTCTTGATAAATTACCAGAAATTGCTCGTGCAGTTGCTGAACCACTTAGTAGAATTGATTCAATCACTATGTTTGGTGAGGGTAATTCATCTAAACTAGTTGGTGATATTATGACAACAACTGAACAAATTAATAAAGGTCTTGGACTTAATATCCAAAACCTAATTCAAGATACTTTAACTGGAACTGTTCAAGGACGTGCAATGGCTCGTGGAATTAAACAAGCTGAGACGATTGAAGTTGTAGAACAAACTGGTGAAGTTGAATCTGAAATAAATAATTCAGAAAATTAATTAAAATAAACTGACCTAAGTAAGTCATTAAACTGCTTAATGATTTTGCTTGATTTTTTTAATAGTTTATGTTAAAGTAAACATAGGCAATTAATTTTCAAATATATTTTTCTCTTTTATAAGAAGGTGGTTTAACTACCTTCTTTTTTTTGACTTTTTTTGATTAAATATGATATAATTAATAGATAATTTAATAATTATTTGTTACGTAGGTGAGTTATTTCTGGAGGATACATTCACCTTTTTTTTTATTTGTTATTTTTGAAAAAATATGTTATAATAAATTTAAGGTGGAATGTAATTATTTTCCACATTAACTGCTAGTGCGTAGGTATGCTATGATTATGCAGATTAAATTAATTCTTTCTTTTTTTTGACGAAGATTTGTTAGGTAATCTTCGTTTTTTTTTATTTTGTTGAAATTTAAATGTATGTTATAATGTTATCATAATATGATGAAAGGAAAATGATGAAATTGGCATATATTAAAGAAGTTAAAGCTAGTTATAACTCTTATAAAATAGCTCGTGATTTAAGACGTGAACAATTTGGTCCTACTTTATCAGATATGTTATATGATATTTCTAAAACGACTGTTAAAGCAGGTATCAATACTGTAAAAAATTCAAAAGATAAATTAAAAGATTATGCAAAACAAAGCGAAAGTAAAACGGTAAAAAAATTCCTTGAATATTACCGTAAAGGTCGTGAATTTGCACAAAAATCACCAAAGGATTTTAAGAATTTATTTATAGGAAAAAGTGATTTAGATAAACAAGGTAGTCGAATAAGTACACCTAATTATAGTAAATCACAAAGAAATAGTGTAAAATTAGAGTTAGAAAGATTACGTAAAGAAAACGAAATCATGAAACAACAATTACAAAGTAATCAAACAAAAGAAGAACTACCACAAACAAAAACAACTAAACCAAAAGAAAAAGACATAAAAAAACAAACAAATAAAAATGTTGAGTCGGAATATATCGAAAACGATAGAACAGAATTTGCAAAGTTTTATAGTACGTTAAATCATAAAGAACGACAAAGTGTAATAAATAATTATAACCAAGGTAAATCGTATGATGAAATATTAAACGAATCAGAAAATATGTTTATTGCAAAACATGGTGGTGCATTTGGTACTGGGGTTGCTGTATTTTGGCAAACATTAAGAGATGGTGATAGACTTTCTCGTGGTGATATGTTTAAAACTATGAGTGATATTGATGAATTAAGTCGTGTTGGTAATGAACTTGCTCAGTTAGAAAAGCGTAAAGCTGAATTAATGAACAGAAAAGAAGAAATTGAAGATAAATATTTCTTAGTAACTCCTAAACAACGAATTGAAGAAAACTTTAAATCGGTCTTACAAGCAAGTGAGAAAATGATAAAAGCACAAATAGATGATGCTATTTATTATAAAGATGATACTTCTGTATTAGAAGATAATTTAAGAAGAACTCAGGAAGAATTAGCTTCGGTAACAGCTAAAGTTAATAACAGAAATCCGTTTGATTTTTATGAAGAAGATGAGCGTGAAGAACGATTGCGTAAAGAGTTTGAAGAAACTATTGAGGACAACTTAGTAAAAGAAGGTGAAGTTATTGAAGAAGAATTTACCGAAGAAATTGACTTTGAGGAAATTGAAAAGAAAGCTAAGAAAATTACACAGGAAAACACGTTTGATGAAGAAGATTTTACAAAGCAAATTGCTGAAATAAATGATAATGTTGAAAAACGTAAATTAACACGTGATTGGTCAATAGAGCATTAGAGGTGAGTTATGAAAAATGATATTCGAGAACAATTAGATAAACTTCAATATTACGGAGAATTTTATGCTAAAAGTGATGTTGATGATAAAATTAAGTTAGAAGAACTTGATAAGAGTGGTGAGATAGCTGAGTTTGGTAGAAACTTCTCACCACAAGTTGACCATAAATACACTATGGTTGTTAGTGACAGACGTAGTTATTTACTTGGTAATGGTCGTGGTGGAAAAGACTTTACGAATTTCTTAACTACTCTTGAAAAGTTAGATAATGAGAAATATTTAGGATTACGTGAATCTTTAGAAACGGATCCAGCAAGACACCATGTATATACTCACCGTGGTGACTTATTAGAAGCTTTTAACGGTGTGTATTACGAAGAACTTAATTCAATAGGTAATAACTTTGGTGAAGTTTATAACGAGGTTAATGAAACTATTAAGCGTGGCGGGGTTGATTTAACTGATTATCCTGACTTAGAACGTGCTTTTGATGATTATGAATTAAAGTTATTAGATAAAGAAGTTTGGGAGATGGAACATGATTATGTTAAATATTACATGGATAACGCTTATGAATATTTAAATGAAAAAAATGTATTGCTGGAGGAAAAGCGTATGTTAGATGCTGAAAAACATAAAAAACTTAAAGAACAAGAGTTTATAAATGCTGTTAATTCGGTAACTAATAAAGAAAAAGATAATGGGATGGAGTTGTAGATTATGAGTAGTGAAAATAAGTTTAATTCAAACGAAAATATTAATAAAATGCGTGAGTTAACTGATTCTATAATTAGTGAAGAAACTTTAAAAAAATTAGATGATAATGGTTATTTTATGAAATTAACTAAATTTGATAATTTTGGCGTTTATTCTAATGTTGATGGAAAAGATATTCAAACTTATGAAATTCAAAATGACAGTATATATGGTGAATCGTTTTTAGGTCATTTTGATTATAATATTGATACTGTAATTCCAGCTATGAATAAAGTTCGTTCTTTGGAATTAGATCCTAAATATAGTGATAATATGAATTGGATGATGCATCTTGGTGGTAGTATTAATATCACATTAAAAGATGAGGATAAAACTGGTTTTGAACGAACTATTCAGTTAATTACTGATGGAAATGATTTAAAAAAATCACCTGTTAAAATGCGTTTAACTAATGAGTGGGGTTGTGTTCAAGATGTTGATAGAATGTTATTTAACGGGTTTAAGAGTGAGAATATGAAAGATGTTATATTAGAAAAACAAATTGATGATTATCATGATTCAATAAAGAATTTTACTTATGATGAAGATTTTGAAGTTTATGGTGTGAATTTTATAGAAACGTTTGAAATAACTGAAGACGTTGAGGATAGTAATAAGTTTAATGAATATTTAGATAAATTAATAACTAAATGTGATGAGAAAAGTGATATAATGAAATCGGTAAACCGTTTAACTAAAGATAATAATTTTCATTCTGATTACTTTGTTGCAAATGAATTAAAAGAATTAGGATTAATTGATAATAATTTATATGAAGAAATAACTGATTATAGGTTTAAAGAAGATATAAAACAATTACGTGAACCTGAAAATCAAAAAAAACAATATGAAGCATATATGAATACATTAGGTCGTGAAAGAGAAATTGGGTATGTAAATCTATCTCGTGTGATAAACGAGTTTAATGAAAATAATATAAAAGCTGTTTATAATGAAGAAAATGATAATTATGATATAATTTCAACTTGCCCTGATTATAAAGGTGAAGAATATAAAATAATATCATGTGATAAAAATGGAATTGTTGAAACTAATACATATGATATGGATTTAGATTTAATGAGTGATTATACTAATTTCTATGGTCATGTTCAAAACCTTCAGGCTTTGAAATCAAATGAGAAATATAAAGATTTTGAGTTGAACTTATATGGCGGTTATTGTGATAAGATGGAAATTGATTTAAACAATAAAGATTTCAATCGTAAATTAGTAATCGAATATACATGGAACGGGATGGAAGATGTTCAGAATAAATATGTTTTAGAATATCCAAGTGATGAGGAAATAAGTTCATTTAATGGTATTGCTAGTATGTATGGAAATAAATTGTTTGACGGTAGTAAAAGTGGTAAATTGGGTGAATATTCTCAATTTAAAAATCATGATCACACAACAAAAACTGATTATGATGTATACTTTTTAAAAGATAAAACTGATTATCAAAATGTAACTACATATATTGATGATTTAATTGAGGATATGGATAATATTAGTGAACTTAAGAACAAACAAGAGTTTATAAATGCTGTTAATTTAGTATCTAATAAAGAACAAGATAAAGGATTAGAACGATAACAATGTAAACTGCATATCTCATGTTAATTTAATTTGGGATATGTGGTTTTTTGTGTTATAATAATCTTATATAAAATAGGTGGTGAATAATAATGGCAAGATTAAATTTGTCAGATGTAGCAAAGCAAAGATTAGAGAAAAGTCATTTGCGTTATGAATATAACAATGTAAGGGGTAGTGGTCAACTTATTTCAACATATCCAAATTATGAAGGTAAGGAATATGTTGTTTGTTATCATTATAAGAAAGATGCTGATAAATTAGAGAATAAAATCGAAAATGAATTTCCACAGTTCATATCGTCTGTTAACATATTTCGAAATATTAAAGGTGATGAAATGTTTAAGGAATTTGGTTCATTTTATGACTTTAAGATTGGTACAATAAAAGTATTTGACCGACCTGGTTCAACTAATGGAAATGAAATTGAATTAAATTGTGATAAAGTTTCTATTAGTGATAATGAAGTAAATATTAATGTTATGTTAAAAAAAGAAAATCAACGTACATGTGAAGCAAGTAAATTATATGATGATATATCAAAAGAAGTTGTATCAAATGATGAATATTTTAAAGAAAAAAAACATGTTGAAAAAACTATAAATACAGATAATTTTAATATTGAAAATTGTAGAAATTATGAACAAAAGTATAGCATTGATATGGAACGTTCTTTAATATGGGATGCAGCTATAAATCGTGAAAAATGGTTTAACATGACTAGTCTTGAACGTTATGAATATGCTAATGATCTAAATAATAAAGTAGCTGTAGATACAATTAAAACAACTGAAGTTGCGACTTATTCAACAAAACTACCGATTAAAGGGTTGCTGCATGCAAATACTAATTTTCTAAATAAATCACTTGATTATTTTAAAGAAAATGGTAAATCTAGGGAATTTGAGATATTATTTGATAAGAAAAATAAAAGAGTTTCAGAAATTGATATTAACAAAATGTTATTAGATGAAAATGTACTTGATAATAAGTTATATAAGGAATTTCAAGCTGAATATATAAAAGAAGAAAATAATTTATTAGACCCTTCTGAACAAGATTTTATTAATGCTATTAATGAGGTTAATGAACGTTTTCAAGGTAAACGTGAAAAGAGTTTAGAAGAAGAAGAAATTGATAGACGTTTTAGAGCTGTAATGTCGAAAATGGCATATCAAATAGCACAATCTGAAATTGATGAAAAAAATCAAGGAATGGAAAGATAATAATAAGAACTACTTATCTTATGTTATTTTAATTTAGTATATGTGGTTTTTTATGTTATAATATTGATATAATATTTTGTGAGGTGAAATAATGAGTATTTTTGAAGATAAATATATACAAGATAAATTAAAAGAATTTGATTTAAAAGCTGAATATAATGAAAAATCACGTAATTATGATATAATATCTACATATCCTGATTATAAGGGTGATGAATATACTGTTTTAAGTTGTCAGGAAGACGGGTTTTTTATAGATAATCATATAGATTTTAATGATGAGTCTGAACCTTTTTATACTTATGTTGTGAATTTGCAGTCTTTAAAAGCTGATGAAAAATATAAAGATAATACAGTAACTTTTGATGGTTTTAATACTGTAATTGAGTTACCAACTGAAAATGAAGATATCAAACGTAAAATGGTAATTGAACAAAGTTATACTGGGGATACTGTTAATTTTGAAGTTTACGGAGTTGAAACTTATGGTAATATGGATTTTGAAACGTTACCTATAGATTGGGATATGGATGATTACGCTAGATCGTCAAATGGTAAACTTGGTGAATATGATTTATATAATGCTTATGATAATAAAGATGCTATGTATTGTGTATTCGCTTTAGATATGGGTGATGATAAACATAAATTTAAAAATATTACTAATTATATTGATACGTTTAATAATGATATAAATGAAATAAGTGATATGCAACATTTTATTGATATGTATGATAAGTACGAAGTTAAAGAAGTAATAACTGAAGAAGAATTTGTTGCTGTGATGAATGAGCTTAATAAAGTTGAACAAGAAGAAAGTTTAGAAAGGTAGTTTGAAATGAGTATTTTTAGAAATAAATCAAATTTTTTTGATAATGAAAAAATTCAAGAAAATTTTAAAAAATATAATTTGTCAATAGATTATGATAAAAAATTAGATGGATATGCAATTAGTACTATGGATAAATATGGTGGATATTATAATTTAATTACTGTAGATGATGAAGGGAAGTTTAAAGGACGAAATATTAAATTAGAAGATAGTGATTCAATATTTTATGATTATGTTAATACCGTGCAACATATAAAAAATAATAATGGTTTTTTAAAAAATGATTTTTATGAAAAAGAAAAAACTGATGTTAATTTTAATGGTTATGGTTTTAATTTAACTACAAATAGCAAACATATTTATGTTAGCGATTCAGTATTACAACCTGACAATGAAAATATACGAAAATATGATGTAAATGTTTCAACAATTGGTGGGTTACCTGGTTATAGATTAAAATTACCGTTATTAATTGATAAGAATAGTGATATTACATTAATTGATAAATTAGAGACAGGTCTTGCTCCTATGGATAAAGAACTGTGGATTATGAATCATAAAAGATTTAATGAAAAAAGAGCAAAAGAATCTAAAGTTGTTTTAGATGAACCACTTGTACAAAAAAAATTTAAAGACTATAATATTGATTATGAATATAATAATACTACTGGTAACTATGATTTATATTCTCGTAAATTAGATTATAAAGATGAAAAATATAAAATAATTAGTTGTGATAAAAAAGGTAAAGTTGACGGTTATGATTTATATTTACAAGATGAAAATTCTGAATTTTATAATTATGTTGAGGATCTACAAACAATTAAATCTGATAGTAAATATAAAAATTTTAATTTTGAGTTTAATGCTGAACGAGTTTCAAAAGTACGTGAGTTAACTAAACCTGCTAGTATGGAAATTGAAGATAAAGATGATGTGGATATATCAGAAGAACAAGCTCGTTTTGAAGCTGTTATTCGTAAATTATCACAACCGATGCTTGGGTTAGAAAATAAACAATATGATGGATTAGAAAGGTAATTAAAGGGGTGATTTTATGTTACGTGCAAAAAATATATTTAATCAAAATAATGTTGACGTTAACGATTTGGTTGATTTAGATGATATGAGACAAAATATTGCTAATACAAAAATGACTGGTAATATAAATAAAAACCAAGAATTATTTAGACAAGCTTTATGTATGGATAATATTAATAGTTCTACGTCTAATGTTCGTTATATAGATGGTGATGTAGATGATTGTTTTAACCCTTCTCTTGATTTAAATTATAAGAGATCCTCTGAAGTAAGTAGTAAACTAACTGAAGAAGAATTTGTAGATGTAATGAATGAACTTAATGAAAGTATTAATAAAAAATATGATAATGAAATAAAATTATAATTAAAGAAAGGTATTTTATGAAAAATTTTAACGAAGAAATTGAGAAGTATGAGTATACGTCATTTAGTGATAAAGATAAACTTTATTTTCGAAAAGTAGGATATGAGCCTAAAGATATTATTGCGATTATGGATTTTAAGAATAATGTGTTTAGAACTGAGAATAATACGTATTCGTTAGATGAATTTAGTCCTGAGTTTGTTGATCACTTTAGGGTAAACTAGTAGTTTACACAAATGTAGAGAATATATGAAAATTTTTCCTTATTTTCTATATTTAGGTAACAATGACAAATAGAAAGCCCTGCACATTCTGTGAGGAGTGTGTATCATTACAAAAGTTAAACCGAGGAGTTACCTTAAAGCCTGTTTGCCACAACGTAGGATGAAAATCCAAGCGTGATGGTAGCGAAAGCAGAAAGAAGGAACGGGATATTGATACAGCTTAGTAGTTTACACAAGAGCGAACGGTTGTAAAGCTGAAATAAAAGCTAATTAGTGTCTAGTAAGGAAAATAGTGAATGCTAGAAAACGTTAGTGCTAAGTCAATGTGAACAAGGGTAAATTTCGGTAGGAATGTCCTAAGTCTCAAATAGTAGAGATATGGATAACCTCTAACGACTGTCCCCTGATGGGGGAGTGAATTAACACTAAGCTGATAAATTATCAGTGAGTAAAGCCGCAAGCTAATGGCGGAAGAAAAATATTTGGTCTGACTACTTAGGAAATTTGTGTTAGAGTGGTTAGATTGACGTATAGTCTGCGAAACGTTCTGTAATGGAAGTGTCTAGGAATTGACCTAGCTGTTAAGGGTTGCGACTTAATGGAAACTGTCAAAAGTGTGAAAAGAACATTGAAAATTGAATAACACGATAAAAATAGTTGCATTTTATTATACAATATGCTACAATAATTTTATTGAATTATTAAGGAGATGAAATTATGGTAGGAAGACCTAAATCTAAAAAAGGTGTTAAGGTGCATACAGCTTTCAAAATATACCCAAGTGATAAAGAAAGAGCACAAGTTATGGCTGATAAATTGGGTATGAGTCTGTCAGCTTACATAAATAGAGCTGTTTTGGAAAAGGTAGAGCGAGATGAGAAGTCAGAAGCTTAGGTTAAAGCCAACCAAAAGGCAAGAAAGTCTTATGTGGTGGTACAGTAAAGTTTCACGAAATTATTGGAATCTTTTAGTAGATATTGACAAACGTAACAATAAGGGTGATTTTGATGATATCTTAAGTAAAACTGGGAATAAAACCTATTACTCAAAGTTTTATGATAGAGATATTTATAGTCTTAATCAATCTGATTATCTAAACCTTGCTAAAATTGTTGTCGCTAAGAATTATGAAGAAGATAAAGAGAAGTGGTCTTGGTATTACAAACCTAACCAATCATTTATCTATAATTTTCTCGCTAGAGAACTGGTCAAAATTAGAAGACGAAATAAAGGAAAATTGAATTTTAGGAGCATTGATAAAGTTCAACCTAATTTCAATGTAACTTGTTGTCTGTCTTCTGATAAAAAGCGTCCTAGTCGTATCTATTTGAAAGAGAATGGGAAACTCCAAATACCAACCCTTGGAGATGTGAAGTATGGTTCTGTTCGAGAAGGGTTTGACCTTTCTTGTAAGAAACAAGTAGCTAACATTTCCTTTGATGGTAAATACTGGTACTTGTCCTACACCGAAGATGTAGAACTTCAAGAATTAGATTTACCAGAATATACAAGTGGGGTTGGGGTAGATTTGGGTATTAAGACTCTTGCAACCGTTTCTGATTGTACAACTGTGCCAAATATTAAGACTTTTAGAAGAGTACGTATCTTGAATAAAAGGTTAAAACGATTGCAACGTAAAGTGTCTAAAAAGTACCTTATAAATGGATGTAACAAACACAATAAAACAAAGAATATTATTAAGTTAGAAAGACAAATTAAATTGATATATCGTTCACTAAGGAATATTCGTATTAATCATATTCGTAAATTTGTCTCAGAATTGGTTAAAAAGCAACCGCAATATATTGCAATCGAGGACTTGAATGTAAAAGGAATGATGAAGAATAAACATCTTGCAAAAGATGTTGCTAATTGTTCTTTTTACACTATTAGAGAACATCTTATTAGAAAGGCGAGAGAGCGTTCTATAGTAGTTCGTTTGGTAGATAGGTTCTACCCCTCTAGTAAAACATGTTCAAATTGTGGAAGTTATAGAAAGGATTTGAAACTTAGTCAAAGAGTTTATCATTGTAATACTTGTCAAGAAAAGATAGACAGAGATCTCAATGCAGCGTTGAATATTGCAAAAACAGACAACTATATTCTAGCTTAATTAGATTTGTTTTATTGCCTTTGAAAACTAGAGGAAA